>JADMIO010606930.1_pt1 | contig 89314 bp, 103 predicted proteins | sample 8958161 | NCBI WGS metagenome assembly JADMIO01 (sample SAMN16585339, study PRJNA669376) | soil metagenome | isolation source: Crop rotation soil | place: USA: Cullars Rotation, Alabama | collected 2011
CGCGACAACTTGTCCACGTGGAATTCTAAGCTTAGGATCCCAATGTGCTGGAAAGGAAGAAATAAAAGTAAATCACACTTACTTCTTTACTAGTTCCTGATCCTAATAATCTTAAAATAGGATCTAAATGTTCAGCAGTTTGTCGCTGTCGAGCTAGAGCTTGGGCATTAACAAAATTTTGAACAAAAGTCCTAAAAGCTTCAGGAGAAGCGCAAGCCAAACTTGTGATTGGTCGAGCAAGTGCATAAAGATTAGTAATATCTCCATCCGGTGCGGTCAAGACTCGATCCAATAAAAGAGAGAGTAAATCACCAAATAAATATGGTTGCTATTTTTTAAAAATATAGATTAGTTAAATTTAATTTTCTTCTTTCACTTACCTGTGAATCATGAGCTGCAAATGCAATTGCAGCAGCTCTTAACTCAGTTTCTTCACAAACTCGAACCCGAAATCGATGAGAAGCACCTAGATCCGAATTAATAAATCCAGAATATCTCAATAACAACGCTCCAGATATTGTTTCACTTCGTTCTGTAAATTGTGAATATAAAAGTGCTCGACATCTCATAGTTGCTAAAGTTTCAATAGTAAATGCAGCTAGTTTTTTTTTTTTTTTGTGTGTTTTGTCTTTTCGTTAGCTTATTCAACAACAACATGATGAAGATGCATAGTTTTGATTTACCTGGTGTGGATGCAATGGAAGATCCTTTTGCAATCGTTTGAGCTAAAACGCAAACTAAACGAGCAAATGCATCAGTAGGAAGTTGAATCAAATCCAAAGGTGATGTATCTGCTACATTATGTGCAAATAAAACAAATCCAGTCTCTGCCTGTTAAAAAGGTCAGTCAAAATTTTATGTAACATTTTTTTTTAAATAGATTCGAACCTTTGTAAAGCTTCCTAAATGCTCCGGTGTTGATGCTAAACCTAAATGAAGGACTGCTTTTTTCAAATTTTGCATTGTATCATCACCAAATACTTGAAATATTGCAATATTTGCAAAACGACCAGAAACCATATTTGTTATAGCAGAAGCGACAATCTGTGAGGTTGTTGTTATTAGACTACAAAAAAATTAGTTGGGTATATCACTTACACGCATGCATTTTAAGTCCACAGCTGATTGATTGATGGTAAATCCCATTCCTAATGCACCAGCATTTAATCGAATTGGACATGATGGTCCTGCTTCATTTTCTTTAGAATCACGACTTAATTCCTTTTTTTTTTTTGTTAATTTAACAAATTAAAGCTCTTAATTGATTGACGTACATCGACAATTGCTTGCAAAGCTGCCATGGAAAGAGTTTCTTTTGATTGTCCTTCAGTACGAGTTTGTTGCTTGATTTTTGTTGTTAGTTTTGTTTTTCTACATTAAATGAGTGTCACTTACAGCTCTTTCCAGGTTAGAGCTATCATTGTTACGAATCTCTTTATTCCTCTCAACTTGTAGTAAGCAATAATCTAATAGAATCCTACATGTTTCAACCAATAATACTTGTCCTCCTCCTTGAATTTTTTTGTGTGTTAGTGAAAAGTCAAATATTGTAATGAGTGAAAACATTACCAGAAGCGATTGGAAATGAGATTCTACTTCCTCGATTGCTTACTAATTCTGAAACTAGCCTTAAAAGAGGAACAGCGACATCAGAATCATGCCAGAATGCTTTAATAGCATCTTCAACAAAAATTGGTTAGTGATTTTCTTCTTTAAAAAAAATGCAACTCCTTACTTCGTAAAATCCTAATTCGATTAGGGAAAAACCATGCAAAAAGTAAATCATATTGTCGAGCGTCTTCAATTGCACTTGAAATACCTCTTAAATCTCGAAGAACTGCAATAAGAGATGATTTTGCCTTTTATTTGGATGGAAGAGTGTCAGTTCTATAGAGGAAAAAATAGTTTCAATAAAAAAAAAACACGAACCTGTCTCAAATCTGTTCGAAATAAAGCATCAAATTTTTCTGTAAATGTCTTCATAAATTCGGAAAAGGAATCTTCTGCTCGTTCACTTGGGCTTAATACAAATCGAATTTGTGGAGCTTGAGATTGTTGGATATTACCAGAAATTGTATCGCTCATACCAGAATTTGCATTTGCCGCCATATTAGTTGCATTTAAATCCATTTGAAGAAAAAACAAAGATGTCATTGTCGCCATGTAAAAGCTTCTAGCTCTTCCTGTTTATTTTATTTTAATGAGTGCTTTTACGAGCTTCTTTTTGCCAATTGAGTCTTACCTTGTTTTGGTTCACATAATAGATTAAATCTATCAGGACTTGGATTTTTCAATAGCTGTTGAATAAACTCGGATTCCAATAAAAGCAAACCAGATGAAACAATTCTTGGTGCGCTTTGCAATCCAGCCTGTACAACGGAGGTTCCTTTAGCAAGCTTTCTTAAAACTCCCAATGCTCGTTCAATTAGAGCGGACACGTTGCTTTTTGAGGCATCGACATCTGTTGCAGCAAGTACGAGAATAGAAAAGATATGACGAACAGCAATATCCAATAAAGCACGATCACCTCCTTGAATTCCCATTGATTCAGCAATCGTTCGTTGAATTGCAGTAGCTCGTAATACTTCACCAGCAAAATGACTTTCGATTGCATCAAATTCATCAACAATTACTTGAGCATCCAAATCAGCTGAATATCGTTGTCTTCTTCTCATTGGGTCAGGTAAGAGTGGAGGAACTTCATCGTAATCATCTTCATCCATTTCTAATCGAATCTTTATATATGTTGTGTGAGTACATTATCAGATTTTTTTTACGAGAGAGGGACTTACTTCTTCTGCTTCATCTGAACCTAATCCAAAATCGAACGATCGAATTGGACGAGGAAACATTTCAACTGTCCTATGAACAAATATGTCATCATTCGCACTACCAGGTTGCGAAATTGGTATTATTTGCGATGGATCACTGCCATAGGAGGAGGGTAGAGGATAATTATTATTATTTGGTGAGGGTGGAACACTTTTGGGTTGAGAAAGTAACGAGCTTTGGGTAGTTAGAAATGAACGTATTCCTTGAATTCTTCGTCCTCTTCGTGCTTTCATTTCCGATTTTGCAACTTGTGCTCTTGTTCTTGATTCCAATAATAAATATTGAAAACATTGTAAAAAATATAACGTTCCCATTTCTAATGCGAAGGTACAAGGATTTTTCTTTTCTAATACCAAACGAAAAGCTTTTGTAGCGAGATCCACATTTAATTCATCCAAATGTTGGTTAGACTCACCTCGATTAAAAGAACCTCCAATGAGGGCTCCCACGAAATACATGGCAAAGGCAAGACGAGCTTGTTGTCCTGGATAGGTAACACTATGAGATTGACTTAAGATAAAATCCGAACTTGCTGAAAATAAAATACTTCCAATAACATCCTGAAAACTTGTATAACGCATTCGTGCAAGGAATATTACATAACCAATTTCATCTAGAAGTGCATCCTCAGAAGCTAGTGGGTCAATTTCATCAATATCACATGCAGCTCCAGACGCTTCTACTCTCAGTCCAGCTTCTCTTGCAACAGCAAGTGATTGTTTTATTATAGCGTCATTATCCGATGCAGCAGCTTCACACATATTTGATCTTGAAGTTAAATAGGCAACAACGATTGGTGCAAGATTTTCAGATATATTGTAAGCATCGGTATCACCTAACTGAGAGGAGGAAGTGCTTGCCCAAGAAGTTATCATTCCACTCCAAAATTCTAATAAGTAACTAATCGAACGTGGAGATATAGTCATAAATGAATGAAGGCAATCACAAGTAAAATCTCTTAGAGCAGAAAACCATTTAGGAAAAATTGATTCTACTGCTAATTCACTCAGTTGCGTAGTAACTTTAAATCGAGCAATCAAGCGACAGGCATGATGAGCACATTCCTCAGATTGATCAAACCCCATTCTTGTTCTTATCATTACTTCCATTCCCGTCATTAAAGCTCGTAAAAATCCAGCTCTTGATAATGTATCATGACAATTTTTACGAGTTCCTGAAACCATCACTAAACATTGTAAAGTTAAACTAGCAGCTTCTTCGTTTAATGGTGAAACTTTAGATTGACATTGTTCCGTATATAGAGCAAAAAAATTATTAATAGCATTTTCAGAAGCAACTCTTGGAACCCAGGGTTTTGGTAGATACACACAAGAAACACCAGGAACACTTTCATCAGATCCAGTACTAGCAAAATCAAAAGAAAGACAAGCGAGAAGACATCTTAAACTTTCACATAATAAAGGTAAATTTCGTGCGGATCTTGCAGCCCATACAGCATCTAATGATACATTAAATGCTTTCACCAGACCAAGTTCTTGCTCACGAAATGCTTGAGATGCTCTTCTTGTTGGTTCATCAAATAATGCAGCTCGACCTTGATCAAATTCTGCTACTAAATCTGCCATAATCCTTAAACCTAAATCAGCGGTATTGGATGATTGCATAAAAGTTACACAATGTTCAATGATTGTATGATGTCGATTATCTTCACACCATGCTCTTCTAGTTAGTTCACATAAAACTTGAACTAACTTTTTAGTTAAATAATGTCGAGAATCAGCAAGTCTACGAAGAAATTCTAAAAGGAAATCTCTTAACGATATTCTAGCTGTGGGAGATATGTTTCCCCAATCCTTTCTCATAACCACAATTAAACTTTGAGCGGCATACATTAATGCAGTCGCTTCAGTACTTCGTTCCAAAATATATCGACATTGATCAATGTAAGACGCTGAGACTTGAAGAAATAATAAAGCACGATGTGCCTCAAATCGTTCTAAGGGTGATGAATTTGCTCCATAAATCTTTCGACATAGTTCTTCCACATGAACGAGTTCCATTTTATATAAATATCAAATTACTACAAGGAAAACCTGAAACAAATTGAAGTTAACAAAAAAATTAAAGAACACAAAGATTGGAGAACTATTATATCACTATAAATTCTCTCCTATCGTTGGTTCTTTTTTTAATAATCTTTGTTGGTCTGGTTTCCTTTTTCTCAGGTTTTTCTTTGCAGAAGGAACAGAATGTAATTGCAATTCGAGATGGAATATTCAAAAAATGGTTCTACACAAGTAAAATGAACACGATTCAAATTGAATTTTCTTTAGTGAAATTAGATAGTATGCTCAAAATAATTTCAAAATAAAAACTTCTGGCAGGAAAAACACACTTACTGTACTCAGTAATGTGATAGTACCTAAAAAGAAAAGTGTACAGTAAAGAAGAAGAAAATACTTAGAAGTACACTACATAAGGATTTTTGAAGAAAAAGTTTAACGAAGAGAAGAAGGCCCAAACGAAAAAAACACTGCTTTCTAAAAAACAATGAGTGACGACGAATATCAATATGACTCTCAAGAAGAGGAAGATGAAGAAGAAATTGAAGATGTAAGTTGAAAATTCTCGTTTTTCATAATTCATTCGTGAAAATCCTTTTTCTCTTAATTTTCTTGTATCTCTTTCCTTTTAGTGACCTGATTATAGCTTGTTTATGAAAAATTGTATTTGTTCTTGTATTCTTTTCCTTTTGCCGATCTCAAAAGGTTTTTTGAGAGATGAACTAATAAAAGAAAAAAAAAAAAATTCTTAGAACTTGAATAAATCAAAATCGAGTACTGGAACAAAAAGTCCGGGTTTTACAGCTGCTAATGCGACTCCATTGGCAAAGAAAAAAGAAAAAGATTACTGTAACCTCTCACCTCAACAACTTCAAGACGATCAAAATGCTCTAACGAAGGATGTATCTGAACTATTAGATATTCCTGAGGATCATGCAAGTGTACTTTTATTGGAATTTAAATGGGATCGAGAAAAGCTCTTGGATGCTTTTTATTCTGAACCAGAAAAAACTCGTATTCGTGCAGGTGCAATACAAGGGGAATTAAATAAATTAAGTCCTGAGTTGTTAAACTCAAAATTCTTTTGTTCAGTAATCTATGAAGAAGTTCCATATTCAGAAACACTTTCGATGGGATGTGAAAAGAAAGGAGAAAAAGAACATCGATTTTCATTGGATGCATGGGAAATGTTTCTAGTATGTAAGGTTGGAGAAGGAGCAGTTTGTTTGTTTGCTCGTTGTCAAGCGAAGGATTGTAATTGTGTAATCTCACCTAGAGTATGGAGAGTTGTTTTAAAGCGACCAAAAAAAGAACCAGTTCAAAAAGAAACAAATGATGCTGCTTTAGCAAAATATGAAAGATTTCTTTCTTCGAATTATGTCGATATGAATCGATCTATTCGTTGGTGCCCTTCTCCACAATGTGGATATGCTGTAAGAGCTCTTGGTCCTTGTCGAGAGTAAGTATTGAATTTCTTGGAAAATTTTTTATATTGGGGTTGGAAAGAACTGACTTATATCTAATATCAGGGTTACTTGCGATCATTGTCGAACGAGTTTTTGTTTTAAATGTGGTCAAGGTGCTCATGCTCCTCTATCTTGCAAAGGATTGGAATTATGGAATGAAAAATGTTCAAATGAATCAGAAACTGCTAATTGGTTTGTGGCTAATACGAAAAAATGCCCTAATTGTGAAACACACATTGAGAAAAACCATGGTTGTAATCATATGCATTGCGGTTTTTGTAAACATGATTTTTGTTGGATTTGTTTAGGAAAATGGTCAGATCATGGAAGCGCAACTGGTGGATATTATGCTTGTAATAAATATGATCCAGGTAAAGCTAAGGTTAAAGAAGATGATGTAAATTCAGCAAAACGTGAACTTGATAAATATATTTTTTACTATACTCGTTATCAGGGACATGATCAAGCTGGTAAATTTGCTCATAAACAAAGAGAACTAGCTGAACAACGAATGACTGAATTACAAAAGAAAGGTGGAAAAGGTTGGATTGATGTTGAATTCATTATGGATGCTGTAGAACAAGTCATTGAATGTCGAAGAGTGTTAAAATACACCTATGCATATGCATATCAATTACCTGATGGTCCAAGAAAAACTTTGTTTGAATATAATCAAAGCATGTTGGAGGTTAACACGGAGAAACTTTCTGAGTTGTCAGAAATGAATGTGGAACAAGTTGACAGAAGTAAAGTCATGAACTACACTAAAGTCACAGCACAATTTCTTAAATCGTTGTTAGATGAAGTGTATAAAGAAGAGCTTGAAGGGTTTGGAAACGCTGCTAGCGTCTAACTCAGTTAATATATTTTTTTGTTTATGATATAAATATATAATGTGACTCAAGCTTTCAAATAATTCAATTTATTTTCTGTACCGTACATTAATTTTTTTATGTTTTTGAAAAAGGCAAAACAGACTTCGAAAAGCAAATAGTAAATATGGAACCTAAGAAAGCAGATCTCGATCTTGCTTCTATATTAATAGAGCTATACAATAAAAGCTCTTTAATGATGATGGATGAAGCTAAAGAGATAAAATTCATAAAAACTGAACTTGAAAAGAAACAACGAGGTCTTAGTATTCAAGCAATTGCCCAAAAAAGAAGAATGATTGAATACATTGCATTAGAAGCTGCTGAATGTGAAGCTCTTCTTGAAGACAAGAAATCGGCAAATCTTGATGAAATTAAAAAGAAATATGAACTTATAAGATCAAGATATGGACCAAGTGACACTGAATTTGCTGTTTTAAGAACACTTGGAAAGCTAATTGTTGATCGGTAAATTTTTTTTTATTCCCACACTGAGTTTAACAAAAATATCTTACACTCTTCTCTAATTAGTCTTCTTGGAAATCAATCAAATGGGGATAGTAATAGTAGTAGTAGTAGCTCAAATGGAAAAAAGAAAAGGATAATGAATTCATCTGATACTGATAATTCAAAATTTGTTCATGTACAATTTGATGGTGAAGAAATTGAAACAAGACCTATTGAAGCAAATGAAGTTGTAGGATATATGTTTGATTTCATGAAAAATCAACAAAATGAAATGAATCAATTAATAACAAGTCAAAATGAACTTAAAAAAGTAATAAGTGAGTTGAAACTTTCCATAACTGAGTTAAAAAATCAACAAACAACAACGATACAATCTGGAGATAATAATGGTATTACTCATCGTAATGAAGCACCTCGTCAAATGGATGGAACAATAGAAAGTCCTGAATATCTATCATTTCTAACACAACTTAGAAACATCTAATTTATATATTTTATAATAACAAATTGTATTTGAAAGAATTGGATAATTGACCGATCGACATGTTAAGATATATATATGAAAAAAACAAATTATATTAAATATGTATTTTTACAAAAAAAAAACAAATAGCTTTTTTCCATTCTGTAGTTACTTCATAGAGTTTTATTTAACTTTGAAGTACATTTTTGTGTCGTCCAAGTAGAGATAACGGAAGTTAAATATTCACAAGCTAGAAATTTGATATTGATTGTAAAACAAGATTTAAAATAAAAAAAGTATCATAATATATGTGATAATTAGATTGTTTCCCATTTAGAAATGATTTCCTCAACTTCTTTGATTACTTTTTTTCGTGTAGGAACATCATATGCCATCGGAGACGCTTTAGCAACTTTTGCTTGAGGAATCATATATTTTCCAGATAATCTAGTGAATGGGTCATCAACAATTGTTGTGGCTGCATACATTTGAGTGACTGCACCATTACTGGGAGTTAGACCCACAATAGCTTGAATACGATCAAAAAGTCCATTAGTAGGAAAAGCATGTCTACCAATTTCAGTATAAACCATACCAGGATGAACTGCAACCACAATCACATTTTTATTCTTCTTTACCATACGTTCATGAAGTTCTTGAGCATGATAGATGTTAAATAATTTTGAATAACCATATTGAGACCATGGCCAATAATTATTTTTCACTCCAGAGCCTTGAATGACGGAATATGAGGGCAAATCAAACAAAATAGATTCATGGGCAGTTGATGACAAAATAATTACTCGACTTGGTTGCTTCTCAATGAGGTCTTGAAGTAAAGTATTGAGATAATAATGTCCAACAAAATTAACTCCAACTTGCATTTCAAGACCATCTTTAGTTTCATCATAATTATCCATAGCCATAACACCAGCATTTAACATTAGTACATGTAGTGGAAGGTTCAATTTTCGAAACTCTTTAGCAAAATTTAAAATGCTAACATGATCTGCAAGTTCAAGTTCCATTCCAATCGCTTTTCCAGCAAATTTTAACCCATTTAACTTTTGTTCCGCTTCTAGAGCTTTTTTTATTGTTCGTGCTGTACCAATACAAGTTCCACCAGCTTTAATAAACTCTTTACAACTTTCAAAACCAACTCCAGTATTGGCACCAGTAACAATCATTACTTTTCCAACTTGAGAGGGAATATCACTATGAGTTGAAGTTGCAAATAACAAATTAATGCTACCATCCTTTAAAATTATATAAAGGGCTATGGGTAAAATCAACAGCAAAATATATGGAACAAATTTAAAGATTCGAAAAATCATTTTTTGTTTGTTTTTTGTTCTGAAATCAAAAACAAACAAACAAACACAAACACAAAAAACCAAAGGGAAAATCATTCATGTTGACAACCGAAGAACATGAGAATAAAACAACATCATCTAATGATGATAATGAAAATCTTCCCCTAGTAGATGGTGACGAATTAAGTTCAAACGAAATAGGAGAAGAAGAAGCTAACTCGAATTCTGAACAAAATTCAAAGAAACTACCTACAACAGATATGAGATCTGCTGCAGATGTAATGGAGGATGTAAACCATCAAGGTCGTTTTAAGGAATTATTTAATGAGATATTAACGGATTTGAAGGAAAACCAACACATTTCTATTCAAAATTGGCCTGAACCTTTCAATACAAACAAAACACGTAAATGGAAACGATCCCTTCCCTACCTCATTGTAATTCTTCTTCTTATCCTACTCCTTGGTTTATTAAATGGTCTTCTAGTAGTTCAAGACCAAAGTCAACAAATCGGTAAAGACTTTACCAATGTCTTTTGTACCATCTTTCTCATTCTTTTTACTGGCATCTACATTTTCAAGTTATTCTCAATTTTAATTGATTTATCCTTATTATTATTCATTGGTTTATCTTTAATTAAGTTGGGATCCTTTTTATTATTTTCATCCTTTGTTTTCTTAACAAATGATTTAATTGCACAAACTTGGTTAAATTTTGCATGTCTATGTATAATTTCATGTGGATCAGTTATATTTGTGGGAACTACCATAGTGGATGGTTTACTTCCACATATTATTGGATCATTCATTTTAACCATTGGATTAATTATTTTAGCAATTGCAAGTTATTATCGTGTTTTTAATTCCGTTACTTTTTCAGGAATTTCCATTGCTGGTGCTTCAATCGTTTTTATTGGATGTGTGATAATGTCAATTCAATCTGGTTTAGATTTAGAAAGACCTTTTCTTAAACCAAAAAATTATTTTTTATGGGGAAGTGTTTTATATGGAATTGGTGCATTTACATTTATTTGGCCAAGTGCAATACCATTATCGATTCAAATATATCCAGATAATGAATATGGAGTTAATATTCGAACAACAATATTAGCTAGTTTATTCTTTTTATTAGGATCAGATTTTTTACAAATATCAAGTTTTCGAAGATTTGTTTTATTAGATAAAGTATTGGAGGATCGTTATCCTTTAACATGTCAATTAAATGACACAATTACATCTTCTCTACTCTTTTGGTACTGTACTTGTTTATTATTTCCAGCATCCTTTCTACCCTTTATTGGATTCATTTTTTACCCTGAAAATATGGATGTAATCAATTATTTGTTATTGGTTGGATATATTTTAACTTTTCTTTCCTTTGCTGGAGTTTTTTGTAGTTTTGTTTTAACGAAACGAGAAAAACCATTATTAATTGGTGGTTTATTCCTATCCATAGGATTTTTATTATTCATCTTCTCCATATTTACTTTTTGGGTAAATCCTATTTCAGCGCAACAATTACAAATTTCCAGTGTTATTTTAATTGGTTGCTCCTCCTTACCAGTTTCTTGGATTTGTTTTAAATATAAAGTTCCAATGACAATTTCCTTTCAAATAAATTTTAAAAGTTTCGTTCAAAATCGATTTTGGTACATTTTACATCCAGGTCATCATATGTTATTTGTTTTTACGTTTGGATTACCTTTATGGTCATTATTTTGGTTATTGGGATGTTTAGCTCAATTGGGATATATTACACTAGTTTCTTCCGTATCATTTTGGTGTTTTTCCCAATATTTTCTGATTTATTCTGCTCTGAGTTTATTACTTCATGGATATTTAAGAAAGACGATGATTAAATCAACTTCCTTAACATCATCTACATCAATTACCAATAAACAAATTCACCAACTAATAAATAAACCCATGAACCTTCCAGAATCTCTTCGTCATCAAGAATCAACTCCATTAATGTCACCTGACGGAGGAGAGAAGAAAAAAGAGGATGATTTAATTCAAGTCGATGTTTTAATTGTTGGTGGTGGACCATGTGGGTTAACGTTAGTGAATGAATTAGGGTCACGAGATGTAAAAACAATGCTAATTGAACAACGATCCACATGTATTTCAGATGCTCGTTTTTTAGTGTTAAATCCTGCAACTTGTGAAGGACTTAAACAACTTGGAGTTTTGGAAGAAATCTTAAAATATTTAGAACATACGGGGATAAATCCTGACATTCCATATGGGGCATCGTGGTTAACTGGGTTATTGCAAGAAGATGCAAAATTAGTTGCAAGTTGTACGACACCGGGAAGAAATGTTTTAATGTCCTCTTCGTCTATTGGTGCTGTAGCAGCCGCCTCTTCAATGAACTCAACATATGCAAGTCAGGCTTGTGTACGGATGATGCAAAGTCAACAAGAAACAGTCTTGAAACAATGTGCTGAAAAATATCCTTGTGTAGACATTAAATTTGGTCATGTTGTTCAAACTTTTTCAAAAAACGGGAGAAATGGAAATATTGTATCAATTGAAAGATTGGAAGATGGACATATATTCAAAGTTCAATGTAAATATTTAGTAGCTTGTGAAGGACCTAATGGTCCTATTGCACAGAAACTTGGAGTACTTTTCGATGGATTTATCAATGTTGCCCCAACTCAATCCATTCTTTTTCATGCACCAGGGTTGTGGGAAAAGGTTGTGAAACGACATGGATTTTCTCATCAATATCTCATTACTAGAGAAAATCAAGCTGCAGCCTTTGTTTGTTGTGATCCTGTTCGTGGTTTATGGAATGTTCCTGTGAAATTTCCTAGAGGAGATCAAAATGAAGATCGTGTAGCTGTTATTCGATCATTCGTTGGTGAAGATCAACAAATTGAAATTATGGCTGGAGGAAATTGGCATTTGAATTTTTTCATCGCTCAAAATTATCGATATGGAAATATTCTATTGGCAGGAGATGCTGCACATTCTTGGCCTCCGTAAGTACATCATTTCATTCTTTTAGCGACCTATCTAACATATGAAATTTTAACACAGGTTTGGAGGCATTGGTGGAAATACTGCATTTGGAGATGCAAATAATTTAGGTTGGAAATTAGCAGCAGTATTAAAAGGTTGGGGTGGTGATACTTTGCTCGATTCATATGCAACCGAAAGAAGACAACATGCTTTGAGGACTGCAATGTATGTTAAAGCGATTACTCCAAAACCTGAACGTCTTCTATTATCGGGGAAATTGCAACATGACTTTCCATGGATGGAACCATTTTTAAGAATGAAATTTTCATATGCAAATCGAGGTGTTCAAAATAATAACCATTTTGCTCAAGATGGTGTTAGTCTTGGAATAAGATATGATTTAAGTCCAATAGTAATACGAGAATCTATAATCCAACTTCCAGATGATGCATATTGTCATTATATTCCTCGAGTTCTAACCGGTTCTCGTTTACCATCATTTTATATTGATAAAGGGCAAGGACCTTGTTGCTTTGATTTACTAAATAAGCAGGGATTTACTCTTTTCACATTTGATTCTGCGGATGAAAATTACGTGAATCTCCTTCTAGAAAAGTTTATGGAAAATGGAATTCCAATTAAAATGGTAAATATTGAAGGAAATCCAACAGATGGACATATTGGTAGTAGATTTGAGAGTGCTGCTAGCTATTTAACAGAATCTCTCGTTTTAGCTCGTCCAGACAGAATTGTTTGTTGGCATCAAAGAATAAACGAAGAGGAATTAAGTCCAGAAAGAATGGATGAGTTAATATTAATTGTATCAGGAATGGGTTGGAAAACGGCTGACGATCCAGCATGTGTGGCATTTGATAAGTGGTTGTTGGCTCAGTTTCATCACCAAATGAAAGGATTAGAAAATACATTTCCCAAAGCTGTACAAATTAAAGGACAAACTAAGAGTGAAGCAATTGCTCAAGCTAAACTAAAAACGAAAGATCAAGTTGAAATTCTAACAAAAATGAAAGCTGAAGTCTGACACATTTTAAATCTCTTTTAAAGTTGTCTTAGAAAAAAACGAATTGCTCCTTGTATAAAGTCATATGAATATAATTATGCCACATTTCACATAAGATATAATCACTTAACTTAAGGATTCATATGCCTATAAATAAAATTCTTCCTTCACACTATTCTTCCAAAAAACCAAACGTGACAAAAACCAAACTCATGTCCTTCTCGCCTAATGAGGATGAAGAAGGAACATCCTCCCGTTCTGGAAAAGTAGCAAGAAGACGTACTGCATTACATATTCATACAACAGGAGATATTGAACCATCACGAGTAACAAGAAGAAATACAGTTCGAACTATTGAAAGTGGACCAGAACAACATGCATGGGCTGGTGGAGCTGCTGGATTTGTTGCAGCTGGATTACTTTATCCTGCTGAAACTGTTTCAATGAGATATAAAGTTGGTGGTCAATCCGTTTTAAGAAATTTAGTAAGTGGAGGGAGAAACAATGTAATAAATAATAGATATAAATTGACAACAACAATTTTTTTTTTGTGTGTGTGTAAAATAGATTTCCACGGAAGGTCCATTAGCGTTATGGTCAGGAGTAGGTGCAGGTTTAATTGGAACAATGCCCTCAAGTGCAATATATTTCGTTTGTTATGAAGGTTTGAAAGAATTTGGTGAAAGAAATGTGAAACCAAATGCTCATCCACTAGTTCATATGAGTGCAGGAGGAATTTCTGAAATGATTTCAAGTGTTGTTTACGTTCCATTTGAAGTAGTTAAGGCACGAATGATGTTAGGAAAGAATCCACATAAAGCTACAAATGGTGCAATATCGGTAAGAACAAATTATCCAAACTCTTTAGTTGCATTGTATACAATAGCTAAAACGGAAGGATATCGTGGTTTATATGCTGGATATGGTCCATGTATTGTTACGGATATGTCATTTCGTGGATTACAATTTATGTTATATGAATTAGGTAAAAAAAAACTAATAGAAAGTCGTGGTGGAGTAATAAAGGAATCAAGTGTGGAGGATTTAACATTAGGTGCGGTAACTGGTGCACTTGCTGCTTTTGTTACAAATCCTTTTGATGTGTTAACTGTTAGAGTAATGACTAGAGGAATGGATGGAGCAGTAACAAATAAATCATTAGAAACTAGAGTTGTTTTACATCGTTTATTAGCTTCAGTAAAAAGGGATGGACCTAAAGTTTTATTAGATGGAGCCTTTTATAGAGTTGCTTCTTTAGCTCCTCATTCTGCGGTTACATTTGCTGTATTTGAGTATGTTTTAAGAGTTCTTAATGCAATTGAAAAAAGAAAACTTTCATGAGAGGGGAAAAGAGAGAGAAAAGTCAAGAAAAAGAATGAATATTATTTTTTACAAATGTTTCTTGCTTGATTTGTTTATAGATATATATAAAAAATAATATAGAGAATCAATAACAAAAAAAAAAAAACACAAAACGAACGTGAGATATTTACTTTTTCTTTTCAGTGATGAGGTTCAGCATCAATTATTTGCCAGGTCTTTTCATTTTCAAATGAAATTTTTGAGTGAAATAATCCTAATACATATTGACGCTAGAAGGTTTTTTTTGGGTTAGGTCTAGAAAAGTTAGACTTTAGAAAATTCTACTTACCACTGGCAATTCGTAACTAAATCTTGCCAATAGGTCATGAACAGCCAAATAAAAGCGAACGTCTGAGAATAAGGTAGGATTAGCATCCTTCATTTTTGTAAGCTCAGAATGTGCTTCTTTTTGTGCAATATGATTGGATAAGTCAGAAATACATGCCAGTGCCTTTTGAAATTCAGCCTTTTTTTGAAAGTATATATTGTCAGTTTTCTTATTTCTTGACATTTGACACGAAAAAGAAACTTACACCGGTGACAGTAAAGCTTGAAACGACATCATCTTGATTGAGAACCCCATCCACTGGGACATTTAATGAACCAGATACGTCAAGAACAGTGAATCTTCCTCCCGGAAGATGAAATGGTGAGGTAGAGGATCGAGCTGGAACTGCTATAGTAGCAAAAGGGTGACTTCTTGTATCAAGAGTAGCCCATCCAAGTTGATGTAATGCAATACAACTAAGTTTTTGAGACAACGTTAGATTAAGAGAAGTTTAAATGATTAAAAGAAAAAGGCCAAAAACCTACCCAGCACGATGTCGTGAAAATAATCCAAGTGTATAACAAGCAGTTCCTCGAAGACTCAAACAAGATGCTTCAACAGCTACTGCATGAACACTTCGAACGAATGTTGCATCCTGCATTAAGGGTGAGTTATTTATGCAAAAAAAATACTTAAAAATCACTAACCTCTTCCTCAAGTCGATGAAAACCATATTCAGATGCACCGATATGCCCAATAGCCCATAGAGCGGCTCGACGTTCAGATGAAGGACCATTTGAATTTCTTATTTTACTAAGAAAACTTGACATTAAACCAGCTTCAGCTAAAGATTTTTATTGCAGTTAGTTTGTGAAATACACTTTCACATCCTTACCTATTTCATCCATACCACATTCCGTTTTAGCAAGTTCTCCTAAAAGATGCACAGGAATTGAAGGAGATGCAAATCGTAATGGAACAAGATCTAAATAGAATCGAACTTCTTTCAATACTAATAATGGTGGAAGTTCATCTGGACGATATCCACCTCCTTGAACAGCCGCTGGAGCTTTATCTTTTTTCAAAGCTAAAAGTGGATTTACTACACGAACTTCAGGTTCATTGCTTTTGACAATTTCCGCTAAATGTGACATGTCAGAATAAATATTTATTGTTAAAAAAATAGACCTTACCTGGTGTATCTCTTTCCAAATCTTTTGAATTCGTTCTTGTCATGGAATCACGATGATCAGAGTCTAGAGTAGAAAATTGAAGAGTAGCTGGGGAATCAGATGGGCAATAAGTGAAGGTATTTTTACCTCTTTTATTTGCTTGTTTATGATGCGATTTACGTGACTATGAAATGCAAAAAGGTCAGAAAAATACTTTTGCTTCTTTATGAAACTTACTGGAGGATCACATTTTATCCAAAATCGATCGTCAGTTACAGGTCGAGCAAAATCCTCAGGTCCGCCACCATTTGCTTCTGCAAAGGGTCCACCAAACGCATCATCGTCAATTCCTAAATCTTCCGATAAACCGGATGGTCTTCCTCCTAGAGAAGTATGAGATTTACTTAGATTTTTCTTTGAAGCAAAGTTTCTTATTTTTCCCTGTGATTCTGTCAGGTTTACGTGCTGAAAAAGATAAGAACAAACAAAAGCTTACCTCGGCCCAACCGATTGTTCCACTGTCTGCATGATGATCTCCATCCGTTCGAATTCCTCCTGAAGAATATGGATAGCCTCCACCAGCAACTGGACTTGGAGTAGTTCTTCCTCTTCTATCTATTGGAAGATTTGCTAAATTTAAACAAGCATAAACAGTGGCATCTTCTGGAACAATAAATGGCCTAGCTCTTTGTCTTTTATCAGCATCTTTATCACGAGACCAAGGTGGAACAGCTGTTACGCATATTCCACGAATTATCTTTTGACCATGTTCATCCTCCTCTGTTGTTATAATTAGTTACTGTTTCTTCAACAAAGCATAATAAACTTCATTACCTTCTGATGAAAATAAACTTTCAGGTCTTAGTTGTGAACAATCAATAAACGCATCCATCGGGACTCGAATTTGTCCAATAGAACTTGATAGACATACATCAATTCGCCATGGCATACGAAAAAGCCATTGAAGTTCACTAGCTGTAAAACCAGGTTCACTTAAAGCTGAAGCTTCATGGGCTCGAACTGGAATTGGTTTTGGAACAGAATTTTTCTTTGAATTACTCTCCTTTTGATCAACTAATTGATGAAGTAATGCTTTTTACTCATTTGTCAATTTTTCTTCAACAAAGCTACCTTGTAGATGAAACTTACCAGTATCAATTTTATGTAAATACCCAGCATATTCTCCATCTTTCCATTCATTAAACATCATTCCTAGCCATCCAAGACTCTTCAAAGCTTTTACTCCTGTTTCACTACCTAATAACTTCATCAACAATCGACGTGCTACTGGACGTTCTAAAATTTCTTTGTGAACTGTTAATTCATTTTTTTCTCCACGCAATGTTCCTTCAATCATCTCAACCATAATTTCTAAATACATAGGATAATGTGATGCTTCAATTAAAACACTCAGAGCATCTGATGTTACTTCTTGAAATTTTAATTGTGCAAAAATTAAACCTAAAATCCATTGAGCAATCTTCTTATCCTGATTTTGTGCAGATCGTAACCTAAATGAAGTTTTTCGTGAGTGAGAAGTAAAAAAAAATGAAAGCAATGACTTACATGGAACGGAAGAATCCAATAGCGAAATGACGTAAATCTGGAGATACTTTAACGTTCATTAAAATAAGTTGCAACCATTCTCTTGGCTTTTCAGCAGATGGGCCAGAGTAATCCAAAGAGGAAATTGCTAAACGTAACAAGTAATCTTTTTCACGGTGAAGTGCAAGACGATGCAAGGTCGCAAAAACTAATTTTTTTTTTGTTAAAAAATCAATTTTTTTTTTTTTTCATGTAGACGTGAGACTTACCTCCTAATTGTTCTAATAGGAAAACTCCCTTTGGAGAGGATGCAAACACTCCTAACAAGACAAAGTACTCTCTTGTCATCGTTGTGGAACATGCATGAGAAGTAAAAACTCGATCACCAACAAATCCTGTTTGATCAAAATCATCCTCATCATCATCATCTAAATCTCTTCGTCGATTTGAAGAAATTCCATCCCGATCACCTCCGAAACCAGTTGCACCTCTATTCCCAGCCTCCGCCTATGAATATTCTGCATAAGTTTTGTTCGAAATTTGAAAGATTAATAAAAAACTTACTGCTGTTTGAGCTTTTTCAAACCCATCAGCATCTTCTGCATGATGTAACTCTTTTTGTAATGCCTCAGAAATCTGTGCCGCAATTCGGCCTCTACGGTCTTCTATCAAGAATTCCTGTGCTTCTGGGAGATTCAACAATACTCGAAGCATGGAAGTTGCAACGTTAGTATATGTAACACAGTCACTGATATTTTTTGTTAAATAAAGTTAATCCATAAAACCTAAAGCAGATTTAAACGACTTACGGCTCCCAAGCAAGTTTAGCGAAAGGTCCAGCAGAGGAAACGGTATAAAATGCAGAAAGTCGTTTGAAAAATTTAGTTTTCAAAATCTCTGCACAAATTGATGGAGTTTGGCAAGGTCCAGAGATGATTTCATCAATAGCAACCCAATCCCAGATCTTCCATCTTTATTTTAATCATCATTAGTAATCTATTGAGATTTATTTACATTACAACATCTTCTTACTCTCTTCTTTCTACTTTAATCAAAATTCTTGCCTTATCTAACAATTTTTTCAAATCATCAGAAAGATTTGCAACAGAAGTGCTATTTGTTTTCTTCATTTGCGACATATCCGTCATGACTAATTGTTGAACAAGACGTCGATGTCCTCGATTTGCAACCAACGGTACAGCTAGATTTGTTTGATCGTCATCTCCAACGAGTGTGTCAGGAGGAGCTTCAAAAACTGGAAAATTGCTTTCATCCTTTGAACTTGAAGGAATAAATCTTTGTGACATTCTCTTCAGCTTACCCATCATTGCTGTAAAAAAAATTGTTGTTAGTCTTTCTTTTAGTCACAAAGAGATGTGAATCACACGTACTTGTTCCACCAGAATTTGAATTTGATCTAGAGGGTACCATATTGGGTGAAGTTTCAACTGCTGCCATTTTTGGTTGAGAAGTCAAGAGTTCCGTAATTGTGGGTTTTGAGACAACAATTGATCTAGGAAAGACTCCTAAATTTAAATGAGCTCTTTCAAGTGATCCTGCCAAAGCAAGTTCTGATGCCAAAGCTACACCATCTTCATAAGTTGAACGTGAAAGAAGTGTTGCCAATGCAGTATCATATCCACTACCAACAATTCGGGAAAGTAATCCGATTACATGTGCAGCTCTTTGTGCTCTTGCACGATCCACAACTTCTCCAGCTCGAGCTGCATCCACTGCACTTGCAACTAACTTTTTTTGAGATAAAAGTCGTCGGGAGACGCTTCCTGGTAGCAATCTAGTTGAAAATCGAGAAACAAATGAGAGAAGTTGTGTGGCAGTTCTTGACATTGGTGGAGCCGATGATACAGATAACTCAACTAAAGCTTCAACCAAACCACCTTGTCGTTACGAAATTAGTTTCTTCATTTCATTAAAACAGAGAAAAAAGAACCTACATTGTACAAAAGCAAGAAGAACCATAACAAGATAATTATCTAATAAGGTATGCATGTGAGCGTGACGACCTGGAACCCTTTCAGCATGAAAACCACCAGCTGCAAGTTCTTTTGATCCAGCAGCACCTGGTCCAACTCCCCAAAATTCAGCCATGTATGGTTCAGCTCCATAATATCCTCCATGAGTTTCTTCATCTTCTTTGTCTTCATCTGATTCTCCTCTACTACCTCTTCCCATAAAATGAGCACTTCCAAATGAAGCTGCTCGTAGAGGATTAACTGTGTTAAAAACTTCTAAAATGGTATCTAAAACATCTTTTCTTAATTCAAAAGATACTGGTTGAACCAACATTTGTACTAAACTTCTTAATCCTTGTGGATCAGATTGTAAAATAAATAATCCTGTCCATGTTCTCATCATTGTTACAATAGCATGACGTGAAAGTCGTCGTCGAACTCGACGATCTTCTTCCCCGTCCAGAGCACCATCCGAAGAAGTAAATGGTGCTAATAAAGCTGCTAAATCTAATGATGGTCGTAACCACATTCTAGTATCTTTTTGATTTAATAAATGTAATATTGTAAGCAATAGCGAATCTGCCATATGAGTCATTGTAGGATCGAGTATTGCAGATACCTATTACCAATTGGAAAGAAAAAATGTAAGTCGTTATTTATTTTATTCATTCAGTAAAACGTACCATAGCAGATACTCCACCACATTCAGCAACAGCTCGAGTATTTAGCAAGGAATATTCACGAATTGATTCTAATGCTGCTTCTTTTAATTGATCATCTCGATGCGTTGCAATGGATACTAAACTACGAATTAATGTTCTTGGAACCTTTTCTGGGCAATATTGAGCCATTGCACGAAGAAGTTTTAAGGCTTGCATTCGTTCTTCAAGAAATCGAGATTCTCTTTCAAGACTTCTAGTTGCCATTAAATGTAAACGATTCTTATTTAAAAGCTCAACACCTAAAAACATTCAAAAGGTGAGTTCAGAATTTTAGAAATAGAAATCAATAAATTTTTACCTCGAGGAGTAGTAATCCCACAAATAAATCTACATGCTCTTAACGCAGCTCCTCGTACTCTAGTATGACTATTTGCAGTTAATTTACGAAGAATTTTAACGGTAGCTTCAGATGGTAATTTTGTCTGCTTTTTGAACTTTTGACTTCGAATCCATTCTAATGAGGTTTCGAGATCATAACTTGCAGGACCACTTTCAGCTGCTAAACTCATCTTCTTTTACTTGTTCACAACTAAAAAACGGACTGTGAGCCAAAGATAGAGACTAGTACTTATTTTTCAAAGTACTTTTCAAACAAGAAACAAATGGCAATGATTGAAGGTTTATGGAATGGTAGTCTGGAGATTTATTCTCAACTTCTTGCATTAATATTAATATCTTTCAGTATTGCCAGATACTTTTGGACTAAAATAACGGTATTGGAGAAAGAAATTGGGGAAAAGATGAAAAAAACAATAGAACCGGACAATAAAGGGATGGTTGAAATGTTATTGAAAGATGGACAAAGACAAGTTGATGCATGAAAAGCCTCGGTACTTTGTAACTTGTAAATATGTCCCAATCAAAAAAATGTTTTCTGTTGATTTTCCTTCCTTACTACTCTCATACTCTTGGAGGGCACATATATCTTTGTTCATTGCAGGTAAAGAGCCGTCTTGCATCATTTAACTCTGAAGACGCTTTTGAGAACAGGAGCTCTTTGGGTTTTGTTGCTTTCCACTTTGTGATTCTTATTTTTCTTAGATATATCGGCTGTCTAGCGTTTAGATATGTTTCCTTGACGTAACACTAACAGGTGGAGAACGAACTTTCCGAATGGAATTTTCTCTTATCCACTATTTTTCATTTCCTGCCCACAAAGAGAGAGAGAGGCAATGTTAATAATTCGAATTGAGTCATCAGATAAGTTTCATTCGTATTTGACATGTTCTTGAAAGTTCTTACTCAATGAGATTCGTGAAATTTTCCCTAGGATGATAATGAGTCTGCAAGGAATTAGAAAACCTTTTGGCTTGCGTAATAAATATCGAGCGAACTATCGAGACAAAGCACTTCAAATAGGTGGAATAAAGCAAATATACATTGGTTATCAAACTTTTATTATGTACCATTGTGTAAATGATTTCTTAGCTAAAAGAAGGAAGATTTTGTGTATAGAGGTGAAAATACTTATGAACACGAATTCAGATGTTTTAAAGAGCGATGGTTCAACATGTTGCTACCTTTCACCTGCAAGCAACCGATATTACTAATCATCAAATCTTTTCTTTAAGAATGCCAGAGAAAAAGCTTATAGTACGCTAATTAATTATACGTAATTCTATTGTTAGTGAAGGAAAGGGATGAAGTTTCATTTCGAATAGATATATTTCATTTCGTTTTGTTACAGAATTCTTGTTGCAACGGATTTAAAGTCCAAAATGGCCCGAAAAAATCTGACAACTGAAAAACGTCCAGTTTGGAACATTTTGGTTGTATCACTAAAAAGAACACACTCTTGTCCCTTTGAGTGTGTTCTAATCCTCTAGTATTGAACGCAACCGAATCATTTTTCCTGTTGAATGCCTATTTCCGGAACCTCCTTGAAACCCAAGCAAAATACATTTCGTTTCGTTTAAAAGCGTGTTTAAGTTAAATACATACCCTTTGGAAGTTTCTGAACTACGAAAATATTGTGTTCACAAAAAAAATTCCAGAAAAAGAAGAAAGAAGAACAATGATGATGAAAAGATTCTCTGAGATACTTACAAGAAAAACAAGAACATCGCTCTCAAGTGATAATTCTGAAGGAACTATTGTTGGTCCTTCAGTAACACATGGAACAGCCAGTAATGTTGGACTTTATCATAGAAATGAGGATGTTGTAGTTGGATTAATGAACTTGGCAGAGTTTTTTGATAGAAATGTAGAAAGAAAAGAAAGTGACACTTCCTTATTTGATTATAATGACCTCTTCTATGCCGCAGTTTTTGATGGTCACGGAGGTCGTGAATGTTCCTATTTCCTATCACAGCAACTACATTTAGAGATAGTCAAAGTAATTCAAGATAGCAAATTTGATGATTTTGACTCTCTTTCTTCAAGTGAAACTCTTTTTGCTCAAGCGTTTCTCAATTGTGACAAGCGATTTGAGTTGGAATATCCAAATAATAATACTGGAAGTTGTGCAACTGTTTCTCTAGTTTATAAGAATTCTTTTATTACAGCTTGGGTAGGAGATTGCCGTGCCGTTTTATGTGCTGGAGATGTAACAGTTCAAGTCTCGAATGACCATCGAGCTGATAATCAAGAGGAAAGAGATCGAATTCTAACCAATGGTGGATCAATTGAATATGGCCGACTTGGTGGAATTCTTTCTCCAACTAGAGTCTTTGGTGATATTGATCTTAAAAAATCCATGCCAAGTGGAGTTTTAACAGTTGAACCATCAATTATTTGTTTTTCCATTAACGAAGAAAATTGTCCTAGTAGTCAATATTTTCTGTTAATGGCAACTGATGGAATTTGGGACACATTCTCAAATCAGGAAGCTTGTGCAATTGTATCAAAAGCTTTGAAATATAACAATAATCCTGTTAAGGCGGCTAAAAGGCTGGTTGATGAAGCCGCAAAGCGAGGACAAGAAGATGATATGTCTTGCTGCATTGTTCTTTGGGATAATTCTACTAAAAGACGAAAAAGTAGTAGTGTATTGAAAAAAGCGACAGAGTGAAATATGTACATATACATGTAACGAATTTATTATACTAACAAAATTGGATATTTTTCTGTAGATGCATTAAATCACACATGTATTTGTAGAAGATAATAACTGATATCTAGTTTTGCATGATGGATAACCCTTCTAACCACAAGAATACTCATAAAATCTGCCATAGTATTTTGTGATCATAAATGTGTGTGTTTATCCAGGATGAATATCTGAGAGGAAAAAGCATTTTCAGGTTTTTTTGTTTCAATTTGACTTGTTTTCTTGTCATTTTTTGTCGGCTTTGTTCCTTACATTTCTTTTGAAGCTCATTGTGTATCGTGAAACTTCATGTCTTTAGCATTGAGATTTCGAAATGCATGCAATGCATGGCTGAAAATTTGAACTAGGTAAATGGTTAATCAGGGTAAAAAAAAGAGGCAGAAGAAAATTTTGAAACTACTGCTTGTTGAAAGCTAGATTATCTGGAAGAAAGTTTTCTGCCATTACGAAATCTGAACGTACACTTACCACTCGGGAATGTGGAAGGATGGATGAGATGAACGGAGGTAAGATCAGCGGGAATTCTAATAATATGTGTAACTAGCCTGCAAATGATTAGACTTGCATAACTAAGGGTCATACCAAGTACATACATACTACAAAATCTCTTTTAGAATTGATATGTAGCGTCAAAAAAAACTCCTCGTCTATTTTTCGCATAAACTTCCCACAAACCCAGCATAGAAGTACCCACATATTAGAGGAAGACAACTACCGATTCTTGAATGAGAATTGAGTCATTCATATTAAGTTTCGTTTTCTTTGTCAATCACATCGAAGCAGGAATTAAAGACTCAAAAATTTCTAACATAACTTTCAAAGATTTCCATTTAGGTACCTCCAAAAAGATCCAGACGAATTAAAGAAAAACATGTCGAGGTTATTCAATATGGAAATTTGCATACTTTGCATGTTTATGGATATAGCATCAATCAGGCATATTCTCTTTTTAGGTTGCAAAATCGAAAATGCATGCTTAAAATACATTGAAGAAGAACAAAGTAGATGCCAGACGGATGGACAGAAAGAAATGATTCGAATTAGAAAAATGAACAAAATTGGAAAAGTGGGCAAAATCTTATTTTTAATACTCTGACTTCTATTTCCATTCAAATTTTGAATATGTAATTCAAAACAACAATTCGAGCATTTGAAAGTCCGTCTATTAATGAAGATTGTATTCTTCATACCTAATCTAGAGAATCTTTTAAAAAGCAAAACTCCGAATAGTTTGCTTCACCCAAGCAAAAAAAAAAAGATTTTTTTTCTTTAACCAATCACAAAAAAAAATTTTTCACAAAATTGAATTAAAATTCAAAATAAGCGAAAGATGAAGTTGTTCAATTTATTGTTCTTAGCGTTTGCCGTTTTGGCATTTATGGTTCTTAACGTTGTTGCTGACGATGAAGTCGAAGAACCCGACACTGGTGAGAGAGTAATTGATGCTTGTGGTGTCAATGGAGCTGATTGTGTTGGAACTGGAGGCAGCTTCTCAAAACCAAAGTGCTCCTGTTGTCGAATCTTTACAGGAGACTATGCTTACACGGAACGCAAGAGCTCAAAATGTGGTTCTGGTTGTGTATACTGGAATGGGTCATCTCCCGCACCTTGTAGTAAGTTTTTTAATCATGAGAAAAATCAGCCTTTCTGACATAATTGAAATCGTTAGGCAAATTTAAATGCGCAAAATACTGTAATAGAACATTTCCAGGACAATGCCACTGGGATTACGACGAAGATGGTGGAAAGTGCAAACAGGGAGGAAGAGCATAAAAGTTTTCTTTTTTTTTTTGTGCATTGTTGTGTGCGGTCGGTTTTGTTTTGTTTTTTCTCTTCTAAACATAAATGAGAGTTTTTTTCCTTCAAAATTTTGTGTTGTCTGTTCAACAAGAGTACGAGGAGAGTTTTTATGTTTTTGAAAGAAAAAACATGGGCATTTGTTACAAGAAGAAAAATTGGATCAAACCCTTACTCTCTCTCGGATGAAAACTACAACAAAACACAAGGACATTGACACACGAAAACACTCATTACTTAAAAATTTTTTATTTGATTATCCGTTCGTTTTTTTTTCTGTCATTAAATAATTTTGGCCAAGCGAAAGTCAAGACCACCTGCAACAATATTGTTTTTTTTAGTGTTAGACAAGGAAGATAGCCCTTTCAATTTTCAGACAAGACTTACATATTTCAGCTCCACCTAGCAAACATTCTGGAAGTTCTTCATCTGTTTCTCCTTGCATTACAAATCCTGCTCGAATTGCAACTTCCGCAACTCTATCTTTTAGAGAATTCAAAGCTTTTCTTGCCAGCATTGGAAAATCAAAAATGGATATATCAACTTCAAACCATTCCATATCTCCACCAGAATCATAAATTTGAGCAACTTTATTTATAATTGCCGGTTTTCCATTAAATTTATCAATTAGACCAGAAATCATTGATGGAAGTCCTAGTTCCTTTGCATTATTTGCTATTCCAAGAGCTTTGAATCTTCTTCGTATATCAGGATTTTTCTTATGTTCTGCTACATATTGTTTAAAAAGTTTCATTTGTGGTGATAATTGACCGGAATTCATTTGCTCAATAACTTCCGGTTTTATCACAAAATAAAAGATTAAAGAAAATCCAACATCATCTGGTTGATTTGCTCCTAGTAAAGAAGGGGCTAACTCGGGAATTTGAGTATTTACAATAAATAATCGAGGGATTCCTGCTTTACGGATTTCATCCATATTTGGTAAATGGTCGAAATCTGTTGGGAGTTGAATGTGTTGACTTGATCCAATACTACATAATTTCTCTCGACTTTTAAGTAAATCAATTGAATGTAAAGAATACAAAGAAGCAGCAGAAGGAGCTTTTGCACCAGTTTTCTTATAATTAGGACCAACACGTAGTTTGAAATTGGAAGCATTTGTATCTTGATAGGTCATATAATCTGCTCCAGGTTGTAAACATCCATGAACTTTCTTCATTGAAGATCCTGCAATATGAACATCTGAACGTATCGTTTCACAAGCCGCTTTGATTTCTGATTCTGTCACTGCTAAAAATCGAGTCTCTCCTGTTGCTTCCTCCTTCACTTCTCTCTTTAACTGTTCTGCACGAAAACGAGCTTCTCTTACCACTATTAAAAAATTAATGTTAGTAGATTGATTTTTTGAGTTCTTCATTCAATACATACCTGAATCATGCTTTGAAGCACGACTGAACAAAATCCAGTACATTCCAAAAATTATCACTTCAATAAAAACGTATATAAATCCAGGCATTTCCTTGATCCATATTGGTGGTTCATTTTGAAAAATTATCTCAGAAAAAAAAGCAAATCCAGCAACAACGAGTGAGGCCAAAAGGAAGTATTGAAATTTCACTAAAAAACTAGTTAGAGAAGACTTGAGTTTTTTTTTAATATTTTTGAAAGTTATTTTTCCTTACCAGGATCCGCCATTGGTAGCGATTGCTCGATGGGAACAAGAGTTATTGCACGGACAGGAATTGAATTTCTCTTATGTCTTTTACTTTGATCCATTTCATCAATTGAATCTTTCATGACAGGTATTTGTCTATTATTTGATAACTGCTCAACAGGAGGAATATCATTTTTCTCAGCAGCAATTGTTGTAACTGGTGGAGGAGGACTATTCAAACGTCTCGGTGTTGCTCTTGTTGGTGAACCTCTTTCCTCTTTTCCACTCTCACATGCTTTTGAAAGAGCATTAAACCAAAGTTGTCCAACTTCCGCTGGTGATCGAATTTGAACTTGTTCAACTTTATTACTTAAAATCCCTGAAGTACTATTTTTTCGTATTCCTTGTACCTTTAATGTTAAATAACAATAATCTTTATCATGTCCATTAACTTCCACGTCTAAAAAATCACTCCATTTGATTTGTCCACGTTCATCTCCTAAAAGTGGAGAAAAACCTTGTGAGTCCGGTTTTGGAAGCAGAAAATAATGTAATGCATGTTTTCCTAGAACAAACCATCGCTTTGCCCAACCTTCACGCATTCTGCCGTCCCGTTTCTTTTCAAGCATTCCTAATTTATTATGTAAATTTAAATGTGTTTATATGTATGTGAAGAGAGAGAGAGAGAGAAAGACTTACCAGCTGCATGTACCCATTTTGCTGGATCAAATCCACGTACAAAATTATCTTCAGCTTCAATGGACATTATATCGTTGATTAAGTCAATAGATTGTGACTTTTGTGTTCGATAATCAGATTGAAACTTTCTTAAATTACCTGCAGAAGTGGAAGTAGTGGAACTTGCATGATTTGAAAGTCCAACACGAGGAGATTTAATTTTTGGTTGCTCTGCACCAGAATCTGGAGAATCATCGAGATCTTCATATGGTGACTCCTCTCCTTTCGAAATTTCTTTTATGGATGATGTTTTCATCATCTTCTAAATTATGGGAGAAGAAGGATTTTTGCTTTGTATTACCTTTCCCCCTAAATCAATTACGCCCAAAGTACACAGCGTTTTTTTTTGTTGAAGCAATTCTATCCAAGTACAGTATCCCATCTCTTACACACAAAACCTGCAACTTCTTCCTTGCTCCAATACTAAATTCCAAGATTGTTTCAAGACACAGAAGAAAGAAAATATCTCGACTTGATCTCTTTTGATGTTCAAGAACAAAGGACGGGTTTCTTTTTTGTATATAATAGGCACTGTATGTAAATTCGACGATTGATTCCACAAATTGCCATGTAGAAATGTCTAGATTATGGACATTATCAGTCTCATCAAGAACCCAATATCTTATTTCGCAGACTCAAAAGAGAGCTATCACAATGATCATTTCTATCCTTTACGTTCGAAAAAAAATCTTTTCAAGCTGGCTTTTTCCTTAATATGCCAAAAGATACAGTAAAAATGCACAAATAATTTTCAAGAAATTAAAATCGTCAGTTCGTCATCATGAGTGAAAAACGAGTTGATGAACGAGGAGGACAGATAACTCTTTTTACAAAGAAAGATTGTCCATATTGTGATTGTGTAACAAAGACTCTTGAAAAGTCAGTCGAAAAGGTTTTGAAGGAAATTCCAGAAGGTTAGTGTTTCTAAATCTTTTTTGCTATTAGATAAAATATTGACATAGAAGAACAAGGCAAAATTACATGGAAAATTGTTGATTGTACAGGTTCTAACTCTGCTCTTTGTGTTAGTCTTACAGGATCGTTCACAGTTCCTCATGTCTTCTTCAATCGTGAATATATTGGAAATTGTAACTTTACTGTTTCTTTATGTGAAAAAGAAGAAGATTGTAATTTAATATATAAAAAACTTCGTGCTATTGCCCTTGGACCCAAGTTGGATCCTCCTTTTCCACCTCCATCTGATGCTTTAATGATTAAAGTTACGGAAGATGTAGCATGCTCCTCACAACCAACTGAGGAACAGTTAGAAAAGCTACACAGCATTGGAATAAAATCAGTTATCAATCTCGTGAATGAAGGAGATTCTACTTTTTTTCATGGTGAAGAACAAGCTGTTAAAAAGTTCGCAGCAGATTTTGAATACTATCACTGTCCAATGGTAGATTTTTCCGTTAATACGTGGAACTATGTATTATCTAAAGTACAAATTGCAAAAAAACCTTGTTTAATACATTGTGATACTGGACAAAAAGCTGCATTGGTTGCTATCATGACACTTGTGGAAGATATGCCTAATTGTACTAAAGCGCAACTTGTGGAAATGGGAACAGAAATGAATGTTGACTTAACGAACTTAGCTCCCTTCGCTGAAGCGTATTTAAAAGAAAAGAACAAGTCTGCAGAAAGCAAAACGAATGGATCCGATGGTTTACAAGAAAAACGGGTCAAAATAAGTATTTAAACACATCCAAAAAGACAAATTCTACATATATTTGTGATTTTTGCATTTTTTCAAACAAAAAATTTTCTTGATATAAGTAATCATGTGAACGATAGACCGTTATTCAATTCAAACTCTTTTTGATTTTTTGGAACCTGATGATGTGTACACAAGAAGAAGAAAGTGAGTGTGACATAATTTTTTTTGTTCCCTTCTTCTTACTTTCATTATTCATCAAAGGTATATAAAAAAACGTTTAAAGCAAGAGGTCACCTTTCTTTTTTTCCAAAATATCGATCAATCCCAATTCTTTTGTAGTGCATTCAATCTGTCCTTATTTCTCATGCTAGGTCTACCTTCAGATTTCTCAGTCGAATTCTCCCTTTCCAATTTTTTTGGAGGTTCCGTTACGGCTGCTGCCTTTTTGGGTTCCTCTTTTGGCTTATTGTTATTAGCCATATTACCGCCGCTATTAAATTTGTTTATTTCAATTTTTTTAGGCTCTTCCTTTGGTTTATTGAAAGCATTCTTGGCATTATTAAAGTCAAATTTTTTGGGTTCTTCTTTTGATGGTTGTTGTTGTTTTACTTCAACCTCAACTTTTTTTATCTCAACCTGTTTAGGTGCGTCAACTTTTTTGAATCCTTCAAACTTTTTTGGTTCAGCTGAGGTCGTAGGCGCTTTTTTAAAATCAACTTTCTTTTCTGCATCGGCCTTTCTGAAATCAAATTTCTTTGCCTCCGACGATGATGATGCAGACGATTGTTCAACGTTTTTAGGTTCGTCTTTCTTTACTGTAACAGTCACAGTTTCTGTTTTCTTTGCAGGAACAGCTGGGGAAACTACTTTCACTGGAGTATCAGATTTTGGAATTTCAATTCGAATTTCGGGAGGTTTAACTTCCATTTGTTTTTCTTCGACAACAACACGAGATGAGGAGGAGTAAGTATTGTCTTCTTCTGGTGATCGTTTATTAGAAGTAAATCTTGATTCTTGTTTCAGGGAAGTATGTGTTGGTTTCGATTCGGATTCCTTTGATTCAATATTACGACTACTACTGGCAAGTTTTTCATCATCAAATTGAGGAGCTTCCGAGAATTTAACTGACTGACTTCTACCTGATGGTGCATCTAAACGAACTTTAGGAAGATTTCGTTTACTTGAACGATCAGTCTCTTTTGAGTTACCTACTGAGGTTCTCGCCTTTGCTCTCTAAAATAGATTTGTTTGTGTCAGTGCAAAAACCCAAAACAGGAAAAAATCTCTCTCTTCTTACCGCAACTTCAGAATATTCTAAACCTGTTTCCTTATTTTCTGCTGATTTTCCTCGAATTGCTCCCTTAAGATCAGCTTCTTCGACTGAAAGAAACTTTGCTAACGAATAAATTAGAGCTGAGACAGTGCAAATTTCTCGTAAGTATATTTGTAAATCTAAACATCGTCTAGCAATATCTTCATCGTCTTTTCCTATGTTTCGTCGGGGTAGATCAATGCTGTCGATACCAGGATACTAATTGTGTGTAGTTAATTCTTCACTGCATAAAAAAATAAAAATAAAATAAACTAACCTCGGCTTTCCATTCTTTATGGAAGTTAGCAACTTCACTGTAACGATGCTTTGAAGTTGCACTCTTTCCACCTAGAAGTCTAATATTAATAACATAAACAAAATAAGTCTCAACTCCATCTTTGCTCGTTTCTTCTTTTGCACAAGGAATGGTAATACAAGTTACTCCATCATTTTGTGGAGCTGCTGGCATGGCAATAACAGTTTTTTCATCATTTGGACGATAATTATCAAGTTTTGTTACTTCTACTTCTTTATAAAGTTGTTTAGGTTTTGCTAAAGGAACTTCAACATTTGCTGGACGTAGATTTAATTCTTTAGGCTTTGGAGGAGCTGCAGGTGGTGGTAATCCATCTTCCGATAAAATTTGATTTCCTTGAAATAGTCGAGATCTCCTTGGCTTAGGAGGAGGAGGAGGCGCATTGTTGCGTATTGTTGAAGGAAAACATGAGAACATCTTCTCTTTCGTGACGTATGTCAAAATTTTGTTTTCTGAATGAGAGGAAAATTTTTGGAAAAAGGCCAGTGGAAATATTTAAATACCTTTTAGATTTCCATTTTCGGTTAGAATAGCTGCTAAAAGAAAGGTGTCGTAGGCCCTTAGATATCTGAAAATCCGTTGTGACCAGCTTCGTTTCTGGAAGGAAGAACATGCGGTTATTTTGGTCGTTGTGCACACCTCCTTAACCCCAAAAATTTTGTCTTGTGCCATTTTTAGTGACTTCTTCGTACTTCATTTTTTTTTTGTTGGCCACCCCTTTACACAAGCACAAAATGCACACATACCGTCATCCATACATCCATATCATACAAAGAAAATGACACATTAGACGAATTGCAATTAGAATATTACCTATTAGAATTAGAATTAGATCATGAATGAAATCGAAAACATCCAAAAACTAGAGTGTGTTTGAACTGACACCATTGTCAACTTCGTAAATACCGTAATGATTTTTGGTATGAAATTATCTAATATGCAAAAGAACAAGAAAGCTGTTCTTGTAAGAAAATTGCTTGTCATTTGTCATTAAGCCTCGACCAGCCACAATAATTGTTTGAAGTACATAATTTATCAACAATGAAGTTTCGAGACAGGAATTCGACAAGAACGATCTCGAAGTCCTAATTATTTGTTGAAATAAGCTCCGGAAATCGAGAGAAATATGTAAGTCTAAGGTACATATTAGAAGGAAAATCTTCATGCAAAAAACAAGAATTAGAATTATGTATGTAGTATTGTTGAAAATTTTCAAGAACTTAATAAATGAAAAAACACACAACTACAGAGGCGAGACCCCCACAAAGTCATCATTCAGATTATTCAAGGTATGCATGATTCAAATTTGAATTATGTACTTTTGCAACTGTACCAAGCTTATGTGGATTGTACTGTACCCAAAAGCATTTTTGTAAAAAAAAAATGGAAGAAGAATCTCTCAACAATGATATTCCAGTCTCAAGTTTAATTGCTGAACCTAAAAAGGTAAAAGCATCATGGGAAACTGATAATATTGGCGGTGATGAAACAATTGAAAATAATGATGAAGAATCTTTAAGGAAAAAGAAAAAGAAGAAATTTCTAATTGGAGGTTCTCTTTGTTTTTCTTTTTCTGTTTTAATTTGCATTATTGCTTATTTCTATCTAGATCCACTTCCATCATCATCAAGTATTAACATAACTAATAGTATTTGGTTTTTTGTTTCCATTTTTTCATTTTTTGTTCTTCTTTGTTTTGTTTTATTATGTAGTGCTTTTTGTTGCGCGGGTGGTTTTGCAATAGCTCAATTTAAATCATCTGAATTTAAAGAATATGATCCAAAAGATATTCATCAAAGACGAGGTCGACCACAATTTATTTTTAAAAGATGGGAAGATGAATATAAAATGGATATTGCACAATATGAATCATTACTAAGAACAACGTAAGTCAAAAAAAGTACATATATAAAAAAATTGTGTCTCAGCTAACATGAAAAAAAAAACAAAAAAACAATAGAGGAAAACAATTTCCAAAAAAGATTCGAGAACAATTAAAAAAAGCAATGGAAACTAAAAAGGATAATGATAAAAAATTGGAGGAGGAAAAAATGTTAAAACTTTCAAAACAACTTGAAATGACATTAATGGAAACTAATAATGATCCAATTCAAGCATTACGTCAATTACGTAAACAAGTTTTTGTAATTGATTTTAATGTGGATACAAAACAAGATGATGTTCATAAATTATCTTTACAAATAACATTATTATGTAAAGTTGGAGATCCTAAACGTGATTTAGTTGTTGTACGAATATTTTCACCAGGTGGACCAGTAGTTACATATGGTTTAGCTGCTTCTCAATTGATTCGTTTAAGAAATGCTGGATTTAAAACTATTGCATGTGTAGATAAAATTGCTGCTTCTGGTGGTTATATGATGTGTTGTGTTTGTGAAGAAATTTGTGCTGCTCCTTTTTCTATTCTTGGTTCAATTGGTGTAATTGCTAGAATACCGAATTTAGAACGAGTAACAAAGGAAACTTTAAAGGTGGATATGTATCAATTTACTGGTGGAAAATATAAAAGGACTGTGGATATTTTTGGGGAGGTTACTGAAGAAGGAAAGGAAAAATTGATTAGTGAAATTAATGTAATACATGATGAATTTAAAGGACATGTGAAAAAGTATCGAGGAGATAAAATACAAGATATTGATGTCGTTGCTACTGGTGAATCGTAAGTCATGTTTGTTTTTTCTTAAAACAACAACTAACTAATTAATTTATTTTTTGTCAATGTAGATGGCTTGCTATAAATGCATCGCCTTTAGGTCTAGTTGATCGTTTAGTGACATCAGATGAAGTTTTATTGGAACTTTCAAAAGAATATGATGTTTTGATTTTAACTGAATTTAAGGTCTCATCAACTGATCAATGGATGGAGATTTTTTCATCAAAAATGAATATTGTTGGAGCACCTTTTTCAAAAATAATGGATTTGTTGAAATTGATGATGAATAACAACAATGATCAAGCACAAAATAAACATTTGATGCAATCTCAATATTCTACTTCATTTGAATAAATAATAATAATAATGGAATGAGATAACCTCTTTTTTTTTTCCCCCCACAACCACTTGTTTTTAACCATGTGTGAACATGATTTTATTTTCCCAAGCTCTTGCTTGTCAAACAAATTTTGTCATATATTGCAATTATGTAAAACAAAGTTGAGAAAGGGACTATCACTCTTTTATTATTTTTTTTTCTTAAATATAAAATTCATTCATTCTTTGCTTACTCCTTCATTTACTTCATGGATTGTTTCATTTGCTTCATGGATAGAATCAAATCGTATTGATGCGACACTAATACCAGTTGGTCTGGAATAAGACCAAAGTGAGTTTCGAGAGTTGATATGAATCATGTGGCTTTTTAATATATGCCAAAACTCATCAAATGCTTGCATATCCGCTTTTTCACATCCAATTTTAATGACAGATTCTAGTTCTTCTTTTTTCTTTCCTAACCGAAAGGACTTTCTTGGATTTTGAACTTCCGATTGCTCCATTACTCTTCTACAAATTCGAAAGAAATAATAGACATGTCCAGTATCTTCCAAGAGACTTCCAACTGTGTCCTCAAAAATATCAGATAAAATCAAGTTATGATCTTGAACATCGATACAACTCATCACATGTTCTTTAGTGTTCAAGACATATAAGAATACAGAAATTGGAGATTTAACAATTTCAAATATCACCTTTTCCCACTTTCTTGAAAGTAACATTGCAGGAACACGATGAAGTCCGATTTCAGTTCGATATAGAAGTTTTCCATCTTCTTCACTTTCTTTAGTTTCAATTGGGTTATCTAAGTCTACTTCATTCATGATTTAAATTTCTATTATCCCTTAAAATATATATATCAATTACGACAATTTGTGATGAAAGTGTTCTGACTGACAGACAAGCAGTTTTTTTTTTGCTTCTTTTTTTTTTTGCAAAGTGTGACAAACATTTGAAATTTCGTCTGGTTTGTTGGCGACTTTGATGGATAAATAAAGGAGAGGTGGTGGTTGGAACTTTCACCTTCGAACTTGGGCCACCCATCTTTATTCTATATTCGCAAATGAATTCACGTGCCTGGTTTGTATGGTGAATCCAAGCTTTATGACAAATTTTTGATGACGAGGTCTTTGGGATGAAATACAGTACAGTGTTCAGCTAGAGTACTGTACCAATGGTTTTTGAAAAATTTTTTTTTTGAAAATTTAAATTAAAACAATTTGTTACTCGAACGAAATTAAAGTTCCTCCTTATCGTCAGGTGCTTTTTCTTTCTCTTCTTTTTTAGTATCAGCGCTTTCACTTTTCTCCTTTTCACTTTTCTCCTTTTCACCTTTCTCTTCCGTAGTTTTACTGGTAGTATCGTTCTTGCTTCCTCCTTCCGCTTTAGAAGTCGTTGCAGTTTTAATAACTGGTTTTCTTTGTTTCAACAAAAGTTCAACAATTTTTTGAATCTTTTCCATTTCAGATCGAATAGCAGCTAAAGAAAGAACAGGATCCTCTTTTGGAGATAATTGTTTCTGTTTATCTTGCATATCTAAAATCCAAGTTCTAGCAGAGTCTGTTGCATTATCGACAACTTTCCATACAGTATCAGGTATCCAACTTCTTTCAACAGTCCAATTAGCACGTCTATTTACAAGAGTATCAAGAAGTGAGTTAAAAGCTGCAACGGCTAAGGGTCTTTCTTCAAGTTCACGAATCAAATAAAATACTTTTTCCACTTTTCCACTTAGACGAGCTCGTTCTTGATCAAACTCTGAAGCATTTGCAGTTTTGTGATCATCAATCCAATCTTCAATTGAACGTAGTTCACTTTCTAATTTTTCGGATTCTTCTTTATCCATTACCTGTTTCACTTTTTCTTCATTTGATGAAATTCGTTCTCGACTTGTAAATCCAAAAGCTTCTAAAGAGTTACGTGCTTCTTCTCTTCTTCCTCTTTCCTTGTCAGCTTCATCCATTTCTTTTATTGAAAGAAAAGCTTTTCTTTTAGCTTCATTTGTCATTTTTTTAACTGGAACTAGATCTTCAATAACGGTAACGGTTAATGGTGAAACATGTTTACGAACTTTTTTCACTGTTGTTACGGTTTCATTCTTTTCTGTTTCCGTTGTAGCTTCGGTTGCGTTTTCAGTAGCATTTTTACCCTTATTGCTTGTAGAATTCTTTGGAGGTTTGACTACTTCTTCATATTCTTCATCCCATTTCGCTTCAGCGGAAGCCAAGTTAAGCATCATATTACGATCCATTGTGAAAGTTAAATGAACTTTTGGTTCCCCAAATTTTCCAAAAAGTTGAAGTGCTCCAGAAAATCCAGTAATTGAAAATTGTTTAGCAACCACTTCATCTGGTGCATCTTTTGGATCATCATCAATTGCTTTCTTTTCCATTAAATTGACTTGGAAATCTTTATCATGTTTGAACTTGATAACTTGTTTTGTGGGTTCTTTTCCTTCAATTGGAGAGAATCGACTAAACAATGGAACGTCACGATCTAAATCTTGACCCTTTAAAATTAATCGAACTTCTCTTGGAACAGCATCTTGAAGAAAAACTAAACGAGGGACATGAAAAGTAGATGAAAAGTTTGCAGCACAAAAAGCAGCACCAAATGCCATACCTTCATCAGAATTAACATGAGTACTTAACTCAAGTTCTTGTGGAAGAACTTTACGTAAGGCATCACGAACACCTGGAACACGAAAACCACCTCCAATGACTTCCACAAGATGAAGATCTTTTGGTGTCATACCTGCATATTTCAATGCCCTTTCAACAGGACTCTTTACCCTATCTAACATTTCAGTAACAAGACCTTCCATTTGTTGTCTGGTAACTTCTGATTTAAAATCAACATCACGATGAAGAGCTTGAAATGCTACTGGAAATCTTTCAAGACCAGATAAAATTTCTTTAATTGCACGACCTTCTTTTTTCAATCGTACCATAGCTCTTGCAGAGTCAGAAATTTTATTATCAGCTGATGGATGTTTTTCATCAAATTGTTTAGCAAATAAGGCTGCGAGGGTAAGATCTATATCTTCTACTCCTAAAGATTCATCCCAAGCTTTTGCAATTACACGAATGTTTCGAAAATCTTTTCCAGTTTTTTTTCCTCCAGTAATTTGTACAATAGAAACTTGTGTAGAGCCAGCACCCATGTTAAAAAACATGATATTTGTAGCTGTTTCATTAAATGTACGATCCATTGCATATTGTATAGCTGCTGCTGCATTTTCATCAACTAAACCTAAAAGTTGAAGACCAGAAATTTCAACTGCATCAACCACACCTTGTCGTCTTGCTTGTGAATAAAAACCTGGTACAGTTATTGTTAATCCAGAAACTCGTGTACTTCCATGTCGTTCTCCATTTTCTTTACAATGATTTAAAATCATTGCAAAAACTTCTTCAGGTGACATGATACGAGCATCTTTTGTTCCTTTAGCAAATTCAATACGAATTGCACCTGTTCCATCTTCTGCTTCTAAAAGACGATGTTGTTTTAAATGATGTCGATCCAAGGTTCTTAATAATTCTGGTTCATTTGGTGATCCTAAAAAAATATTATGTTAACTCTTTTCTATATTTTTTTTTCCTTTTCATAACAAATAACTTACTTCCTAATAAATCACGAACTCTCCAAATTGTGTTTTGTGGTTTCTTTCCATACACATTAAAACTTTCTGATCCAAATGAACGAACACCATCAACCATAGCAAATCCAGTAAAAGTTTTTCTTTTAGAATCAGGTGAAAGTGCAATATCAAACACTTTACCTGGTTGAACTAACACAACTTTCATAAAATTTGATCCTGGATCTACTGATATTAATGATTGGGATAAACATGATCCTATCATTAATAAAAATAAAATCGAGAGGAACATTGAATTAATCATTTTGTTTTCTCACTTTTTTTTTTTGACAGGTGTAGATCTGATTTTGTGCTGGATACTACTACTTCACTACTATCCAACAAAATACTGTATTCAAAAATCACATAATAATTTTTTTGAAAAATCCTCCTTTAAGATCGTCAAATACTGTTGGATTTTCATCATTTTCAATACATTGAAATATTCTTCAGTTATTATCGTATATACAATACATTCTAGTTTTTATTCACTCTCAAAAGCTTCTTAAAAATTTTTTTTTTTGTCAAAAGTAACAAAGAAGGAATAAAATATGTCTGAATTTGCAGTGAATGAAAAAGTATTAGCTTGGCAAGGAGAAAATTTATGGGTAGCAAAAATATTAAAGTTAGAAACAAATCGAGTGAAAATTCATTATGACGGATGGAATTCTTCATATGATGAATTTGTACCTCATGATCAAATAATTAAAGATTCACCTGAAAATAGAAAACTTATGCAAGAATTAAAAGCAAAAACCAAACAAGCGAGTAGTGGGAGTAATAGTAGTAGTAGTAGTGGGACTAAAAAGAATAAAACAAAAACAGAGAAGAAAAGAGTACAAGATTCTGAATCAGAGGAAGAAGAAGAAGAAGAAGAAACAAAAAAAGAACAATCTTCATCAACTAAAAAAAAAGCAAAAGTGGAGAATACAGTGAAAAAGAACGGAGATGGTAAGAATAGTATATTTCTTATTTTTCATATCAAAGAAAAATAACAAAATTTCTTTTAGGAAAATCCGAAAAAGAGGAAACAAGTGAAGGAAAAATTGAAGAAAATGGGACAAAAACTGAAGAAGGTAACAAAGCGGGTGGTAGTGAAGAGGAGTCAAAACGAGCTAAGGAGGAGAAAGAAGCTGCAATCAAACGAGCTATGGAGAGAATCCGATTCCCGTCTCCTTCAAAACAACTTCAAAAATCTCAGGAAATTCCTATGACTGTTAAAGATCAATCGGTTGTACAATCATCAGATGAAACTTTGAAAGCTACTTCTATTGTCTCATCTCAGAACAATATAGTCACTTCTCAGACTACTGTCTCATCTCAAACAGCAACAGTCTCATCTCAGACGACTGTTGTATCTCAGACAGGTGGTGTCTCAACTGAAAACAAGAAACCTGTGTCAGGTAAGATCATCATAGTGTTTGTAATGAAAAAATCTAACCTATCCCAAGAACGTTCATTCGATGACAGAATAACAAAAATAGTTGGGGTATTGGAAAAAGAAGGGGCATTTCAATATCAAGAAAAAATTGATCGATTTTCCGATTTTGTTTCGTTATTAGCAAAAGATGGCGAGTCATTAAAAATTATAAGATCAACTCCTACACCATCAAGTTCAATACCTACAAAAAAACCAATATCATGGTGGGGTTTAAAAGAAGTACGTTTGAAAATATTGAAAAGAGATGAATTAATAAAAAAAATAGATTCCTCAAGCAGTTCTTCAAATCACTTCAAAATCTGCACCTTCAATAATAAAAGGTACAACACAACAACAACCAGTTGTGAATGAAAAACGACCGATAACAACAATTCCTTCCTCCTCTGCATTACCACCACCACTAACAAGAATTGAACCATTATTTGACAAACGACCATCTTCTCCTCAAAGACATCGTTCATCAGATCGTCGTAGTAGTAGTCATCATCATCATCATCATCAACATCGTTCAGATCGAAGAAGAAGTCGAGGAAAAGAAGAATATTTGGATGATGATCGAGATAGAAAAAGAGAAAGAAGATCGGATTATGATAATGGAGCAACAACAAGAACAAGACGTATTGAACCTCTTAGAAGGTCATCAATTGATAGTAATAATAATCGAAAATCTTCATCATATGATCAAAGAAGAAGAAGTTCTGATCGAAGAGAATCAAGATATGAACAAGAAAGGTCTAGATCAAAAAGTAGACGAACAAGAAGTCGTCGGTAATTCTATATTTGTATATGTTTTTTTAAAAAGAAGAAAAAATTTTGAAAAAAAAACATGTTTTTAATTATTGATTTTAGCAGAATGACCATTAAATGGTCGAGTCATAAATCTATCAGATTTTAAAAATTCCCCAAATTTAGGTAATTTACTCATACGTTCATGATGTTCTTTTAAATTTGGAAATTGTTTATAAATTTGACCTTCCGTTAAAAATTCATAAAAATCTTCATTTTCAAATAAAAAGAAATCAACTAATGTAACATAATCACCAATTACATATGGTTTATCACCTAAAAATTTAGAAATTTTAGGAAGACCAGCAAAAATTTTTTCTTTAATAAATTCTCGATCTCCAGTAGTATAACATGGAGTCGTTGCAGCACTTTTAATATCAGCAAGTGCAAAATATGCCATATCCATTAAAGCTTTATCTTCAATAGTTTTACCTAAAAGTGTTGGATCATGTAAATTACAAATATATCTCATTATTGCTTGACTTTCTGTCAATTTTACATCACCATGAAACATATATGGAAGATTTGGAAAATCTAATCCAATATTAAATTTATCTGCCGCCCATTTTTCATAACTTTCATAAAATTCGTTTTCATATTGTAAACCAAGATATTCTAATAAATATGTTATTGGAGACATTAATCCACGAATCTTCCAATATCCAATTTTGAATACGGGTTTTGATTTCTTATTATTTTCATCTGCCATTCTCTTCTCCTTTTTTTTTATTGATTTGTGTGATGGAGAGTCGGTGAAAAAAAAAAAATCCTTCTCGAACAGATTTTTGTTAATTCATGAATTTTCACTATTTTGTGGTGGAAAAAGGAGACAAAAGATAAAAACTATTTTCATTTTCATTTAGTTTACATACATCTTAATATCAGTTTGGTTTCAGTTGCTTGTGTTTGCCTTTATTTAAACATCATTTTTGTACTGTACACTGCAAAAAAGATAAATGCGTTTTTTTTTTTCTCTAATACAATTAATAATAACAAAATTGCTATGTTCCACGATTTTTTTTTTGTCGTTGCAATTTGAGTTGTTGTAAATGACTAGCAATTTTGATTTTTAATACTTTTTGAATAGCAACTTGACATTTTTCACAAGCAATATCCATTACTACTTTTTGAAATTTTTCATTATTTCTCGAAAAACTAAGTTCAACAAGTTGTTTGATAAAATTATATGTTAAATAATATGTTCTTGTCATGGTACACTCTAATACAATATTTTCAATTATTCGATATTTTTCAAATATATTGTCGTCGTTTTCATTCATTTCCTTTAATTGATCCTCAATTTTTTGTATAACTTCTGGCATAATATCATTCATGATTTTTGTTGGAGCACAAAATAAAGAATATTCCACAAGACGTGAAACATCTTCTTGATGATGTAAAATGGAAGAATATACTGCTTCTTTTGATTTATCTATTTCTTCTTCATCATGTTGTTGTTGTTGTCCATCAAGAGAGAGTGAAGGAACGTTACTAACATTTGTTGTACTATCTATTGTCGTGGTAGTGGTGGTTAAAGCGGCACGACGAGGTTTTGGTCGAAATGATGCAGCAGACGAGGATTGTGCAACTGTCAAAGAGAGTAATACTTGTCTTAATTTTTCTATAGATAGACAAGTTGTTGCAGGTCGATCAAGTCGAACGGAATCAAATTGATCAAATGGTCCAAATTTTGAAAAATCTCGCTCTGTTTCTAAAATATCCACAAATTTTGGATATTTAACTTGAATTAATCGTACAAGTTGAAGAAATCTTGAATTATTTTTTTTCATTGAATCTTCTTCTTCATCCTCTTGAGAAAATTTGAAATGAAATAGAATCAAATCAATATCAGAAATCATTCGAAAAAATCCATACGCAACATGTTTTTTAATAGCCAATTTAACAAAAGCACTATTTCGAATGAATACTAACATGGTCAATACTTCTTCTAAGTGAAGAGATTCTTTAGTCGGTTCATCCTTGATTGGTCCAGATATTAGAAAACGATATAACCATGGAATTACTAAAGTGATTGTTGAAGTCTCTACAGCATTTAATAGAACTTTTCTTAAATCCATCCCAAACAAAGGACCAGTACGATTGGTTTCATCTAATAATTCCTTGTATAAAGATTCAAATGCAATGGAGGAATTTTTAAATTCAAAAGTACTTCTTGTAGTTAAGAATCTTGGATAATATGAAACAAATCCTAAGAATTTAGCAATAATATTACATGCAGATAGTCGTTCATTTAAATCATTGGAGGAGGACAGTGAGGTAAATGAAAGGGAATGTAACGTACTTATACAACATTGAATTATATTACTTGATAGACAATAACTATCTGCAATAAATATAAATAATGGGAAAAATCGTTCAGCAGGATGAGGAAATAATTCATCCCAAAAATCAAAATATTGTGGTCGTTGTTGTTGTTGTTGAGTTGGTTGCTGTGGTTGTTGTTGTAATGGTATACGAGAACGAAAATGATTTATTGGTTGTTGTGGAGAGGAAAAAGATTTTCTATCATCAAATCCAATAGTTGTAGTAGTAGTAGTCGTTCCTGCTTCCATTCTTCTTGATAATTTATTAATTTTCTCCTCTCCTCCATTTCGTTTTTGATTTGCCCATGTTTTAATCTCATTATCAAATTCATTTTGTCCACTAACATATCTTAAATATTGTACAAATAATCTAGCAAACCATGCATAATTATCTGGATTAATCATCATTACACAATTTCGAATTTGTAATATTAATGTTGGATCATTATTTAATAAGTCAGAATTATTTATTTTATTTTGTGAAGAAATCACACGATTTAAACAAATTAAAAATAAATCTCGAATTTTTTCTCGATTTTCCCAAATTAATTTTTGTTCTGGTGAAATAAAATGATGTTTTGAATCAGTTTCTTCTCGATATGGTACTTGATAATGAAATGAAGAAGATTTATTTGTACTACTACTACTAGTACTTTCTGCCCGTCTTCGAAGAGATTCTGCTAAATTAGGAGCGAGTCGTTTAATACATTCTTTTTTACTTAATATTTCACATATTTGAGGACCTAAAGCTAATAATTGAGATTCTATTTGAGTTAATACGGCAACAGCATATGGTATACATTCAGATTGGGTTAAAGTTGAAGAAGTTGAAGAATTTATTGATAAATTTGAAAATTTCAAGATGGATGAATCATCAATGGTTAACATTTTAAAGAGTAATTCTATTTCTTCTAGTACATCAGATCGCATATCTCGTATTAAAGTTGCATGTAGTAAGACAAGTTTTTGTAATTTATTAGATAAAACACCTTTAGGAAGTTGATCAGTTCCTCGGATTAGTTTTATTTCTGATTCAAATGTTGAAAAATCTCCTTCTTGTTGTTGAAGACGATTTTTGTTTGGAATAGTTTCTTCTTCTTCTTCTTCGTTTTCTAATTTACGTTTTTCACTTGAGAAAACACGATTCTCATTTCGAGGAGAACTTGAAACTTCTTTCAGTAATCGTTGTACATCGATTTTGAAGTTTTCCATCACCTGACTAGGATCCATCTTTACACGAGCAATCTTTCTTAGGTTTTCTTTTTTTATTTGAAAAACTTGTGTAAAATGTAATGGCCATCGAGTTTGTTGGATACTGTACAAAATTCAAATTGAATTCAAAAATCAGTACATATCGACCGGAAAGCATTATTATTATTATTATGACAACAAAATATGATATTTCTTAGAAAAGCTAGATAGTTACAAGTACATAAAACACATAAATAAAAAATATCCAATGTGGATGGCTTTGTGAATTTGCGAACTACCATCCAGGGCGAATCCGGTTTGAGGAGGAACTCCTCCAGTAAGATTTTGAGTTCCAACGCCATTAATTAAAATTCCTTGAGAACTCCAAAAGTTTTGCATTCCACAACAAGGTGCAACATCTTCGTCGACCGGTGTGAAGAAGTTTGGTATAGTTGAAATATCTCCTTTCCAGCATTGATATACTCCAGGAGAAAAAGCAGCATAAACTGTTCCAGAAGATACCACTGGTTGATTTGTCATTGAATTCTTAGCAACATCAGCATCAGTTACAGCTGAAATCACTTGAGCATGATAATGATATGAGTAGGTACCATGTACATGACCTCCACAATCATCTAAGGTCACATTATATCCAGGAGCATTTTCAGATAAATATCGTCCTAAAATCGGATATCCATCTAAACTCCATCCGATTTGTGGAGGATGTGCATCCAAACTAGAATAATTCTTCGCAGAATATAGACACCATTCACCAAACGGATCTCCATGTAAATGTGGCTGTCCTCCACCTCCTCCCACGTGTTCATTACAAGAATCAACTTCACAACTTTCTCCTGTTAATGTTGCTCGATTATTATAAAATGGAAATATCTCTTGTCCAGTAACAGAAACAGCAATTGCCCCTCTTGTTGGAAGTCCATAGCCACCATTTATCCCATTCATATATCCGCCCACAGCATCTGCCGCTCCTTGTGGAAAATTCCCCATGTTATTTGATCTTGTAGACGTACTTAAAGGAACTGGATTTAAAGGAATTTTAAAAGATACAAATTGAGGATTAGAAGAACGAGTGACACAAGCTCCAGAACCATCCGTACTTCCTGGAGGAACGTAAACATCTTGTAAATTATGATTCCAACTTGGACTTCCATCAGATAGGATTACAATATATTTATCATTACAATAAGCCGCCTTTACTGATGCATAAGCACCATGAAGTTTATACAATGAAGAACTATAACAACGATCATCTACAGCTTGTGTGCAAACTTTGCATCTATTAGCAGAAACTCTTTGTGCATAATTGATTGGTCCAATGTTAAAGGAACATCCTCTTGTACTTACAGCTGCTGCAGAGCAAAAGCTAGGTCCACAATTTCCAGTTCCTCCTAAACTTACTGGAGGTGAACAAGTTTCATCTAATGGAAAATTTGCTCTTGTTTGATAGATCATTACGAAGAAAACGTAAAAGATAACAATCATTTTATCAAATTTTTTTATCAGGTAAAAAAATTTTGTTTTTCAAGAAAATTTTGGTGTGAACATGCCTGCTAAAAAAATGGTTTTTTGTAAACAGAAGAAAAACCGCTACATATTTCTGATAGGTATGTATCATAACAGCGTTGCAAAGATTGATGTAAATGGAAAAAATGAAGTAAGAAACGATTGATTTGATTTACATATGAAAAAACGCTCGATGATGACAAAGAAACAAATAAATAACGAAAGATATGACTTTGCTGTGTAAAGATCTAACAAATTGAATTCATATCAAGTTTTGAATCCAAAAGCACAATTTTTACCTCTTCTTCTTCTTCCTCCTCCTCCTCTTCCTTCATTTCCTTATTAACAATTGATTCTGTTTCGAATACATTCAAGGTACTGAATTTAGTATTCAAAGAAGACAAACTACTCCAAGAACAACTAGTTTCACCACCAAAAAGAGAAAGGTCACTTTCTCCTCGAAGTCTTTCGCCTACCAATAACTCATGCTGAGCATTGCTATTAATATTGTTTTTCAATTCCAAGAATTTATCAACAAGAGACATGACCTCAGGCCTTTTACTAAGTGAATATAATATATCATTCTTAGCTGGAGCAAGTTCTGAGATATCACCTTCCAATAATCGAGCTTTTCGATCCTTAGACAAACTTAACAATTCAAAACGAGTCTCAGGAATAATGAAAATCTCAATAATCTTCAATCCCTTTCGAAGACGATCCAACTCAACGTATGTTGAAAGAAATTTATTTACAGCTGAAACAAATCTGATTTTTACAGAAAAATCTCCTCCAATTGGTAAGAGATCATTTACTAGCTCATGCTGATACTTTGATTGAATAATGGATTCAATCTTCTTCATGTCATCATTAAATTCAATATAAACACTATTCTTGTTTGACAGTTGATTTCTTCGGGACATCCGCATAGTCAAACGACGAATTCCATTTTCTTCACCCCCGCCAACTAATGAAAGTCTCCTTTCACTTCCAGTTATCATTCGAGACATCGAGGAATTTTTATGAAGAATCTTTTCTTGCTCAGCAGCCAAAATGGGTAGTTGCTCAAGTGAAGCTTTCATTTCCTCATCCATTAATGATGAATGTCGTTTCCTTGTCGAAGTTTGTGAGAAAGAAGAGCCTAGTGTATATTCCTCATCATATCCTGTGATCTTTCCAGTAGAATCTTTCTTGAATTCAAACTCGAGTCCATCTGGATTTTTTGACCGTCTTCTTCGAAAAGTCACTCGAAAAAGATAGGTGAGAGTATGATTCCAACTTTCTTGTATTCTTCCCATAGAGTTTGTGATTTTCTTGAATGTGGTCAAGAACGTGCTGCAAATGAAGTTAAGATCTATAGATCTAGAAGATTTTGGAAAAACCATTTTCTTGCTTCTTTCAAAAAAATTTTTTTTTGAACGTTACATCTGGTGTACAATTCTTGTGAAGAACTCTTCGTTTTCTTTTGCTATGGCAGTAGGATGTCGCTGTTAAACTTGCTTTATTTTTAACGATCGTCACTTGTGATGCACGAGGAAGCTAAAGTCAGGTACCCGGCTTGATTGCATTGATGAGGATTCCGCTAACTTAGCACCTCATAACCTTTTGTTCTATTGTTGCTAGTCTTCTTTGCCTTTTTCAAATAATCACTTTTAACTCTCTCGACCATCAATTTAGAGTGTGGTCTCATTCATTACCTTTCCGATTACATGAATTATTATTTCGAGTCATAGTACAAATCACTTAGGTTACCATCACATTCACTTATTTGACCATGCATTGTGAGAGATTCCTAAGTCGTGAATTGCCTTCAAAGCCACTTTAGCTTTGATCGAAGTCGAAACTTGACCAAGTTATTTGCGGAATGATTTACCCTGAAAGGTTTCTAATCAATGGTATGCTTCAGCTTCATTTCAATCCATTTCAAAATCACAAATAGTACTAATCATCAGTCTTCAGCCTCTTCATAACAGTATTTTCCTTCAGATAGACATCACCTACACGTGATGACGTTGATATGTATGTTTTCGACCATTCTGTTTCATTTTTCAATAGGATTTCTGCAAAATTTGCAGACAAGGATCAAATTCTAGATCAAATGTAGAAGTACATATTTAAGAGTATATGATAATGAATTTCAAGGTTATGATTGTGAGAGCAACAACTCAGACTGTATTTCGTTATAGGTATGATTTTTATGAATATGCAAAGGTTGAAAACGTTTGGAAAATGAATCAGAACAAAGGCTGATTATTATCATCTACAACTTTTTTCGATGAAGGTAAATGATTTTGATTTGCAGACTTGAAAGAAGGAAAAACCATTTCCACCATCATAACAAAACCGGGAAATTCAGTTCAGTAGCTTTTTCAATTTTTTTTTGTGCTGAACCCTCATGAGTACTGACCAGTACTTTCACTTCTTCAGAAAAAAAAAAATCCACTAGAATTTTAATTTGCATCGACGAGAGCAGAGAAAAAGGAAATGATTACATTGATTTACATTTCTCTCCTTTTGACTGTAACCATCTTTAGTCTTCCAGTAAGACTGATTGCAAATCAACTATGTTTAACACTTGGAAGTGATAAAGTTACTGTTCAACTCTTTCCCTGTGGTCAATATGCGTACCAAGAATGGGAAATATCCTCTGGAGATAAGATTGCATTAGGAGGTTATTGTTTGGATGCTTTTCCAGGAAGTAATGGTTTTCTTCAAATTCAAGCGTGTAATAATATGATGTCTCAATCCTGGTGGTTTAATAATGATGGAAGAATTTCAAGTAGAGCACAAACACAAGGATGTTTAGCAACTTCAGGAACAACTGGTGGGGGGTTGTATTTAGGGTCATGCACTACCAATCCAACTTTTTTCTCATATTCAGAATTGAAACAACCACAAACATATCAACAACCTCAATTACCTCCCGTTCAACAACAATTTCCTTCCTACCAGCAACAACCTCCTCAATTACCTGCTTTCCAACAACAACCTCCTCAATTACCTCCAGTACAGCAATCCTATCCTCAATTACCTGCATTTCAGCAAACTCCTCAATTACCTCCTGTTCAACAAACTCCTCAATTACCTCCTGTTCAACAACAGCAAACAGCGCCATTAATATCGATTCCACAAGAACAAGGTGTCATTCAACCAGAATCACTCACAAATCAAATATCTCAACAACAAGGTAGGGATGAATCACTCTCTTCTCAAATTCAAAATTCTCAAGAAGTCACACTTGATTTGGATGGTGCAGATCATTATCTTTGTACTTGTATTGTGGATGCAAATGCTGAAACTTGCTCTGAAGCGGTTCGAGCGGCATGCACAGTTGGACACTTAAATCCTGCTGCTTGTCGTCAATCATTTTCAAAAGGGGATCACGATAAAATTGCTGATGAGATTCTCAAAGTTTTAAATAGTGGTTCAAAATGTTCAAAATTTGACATTAATGTTTTGAGAAAGGAAGCTCAACAAAGAGCTAAAAATCCAGAACAACGAGCATATACGGAAACACTAGAAGGAACCCCGACAAAAGAGGATCATTATCTTTGTGTTTGTTTGGAGTCACAAAGTTCTGAAAAATGTCTTTCGGCAGTTAAAGCGGCTTGTTTAGTTGGACATATTCCATCTGGAGATTGTTATGCAAGTATAACAAAAGGAGATCATGAGGGAATAACCAATCATATTTTAAAGTTAATAGATGCCGGCGCTGGTTGTACACAAAAATACAAAACACCACCACCATCTCAACCAGATGCAACTAATGGTGGTATATTCAATCGATTAATCCATGGAAAGAAAAATGAAGTAGGAGCTGGTGATCGTGATCTATGTGCTTGTTTAGATGATCATGAAAGTGCACTATGTGGAAGTGCAATTAAACGTGCATGTGGTGCAGGTAAAATTCCAAAGGAAGATTGTGAAGTTTCCAAGTCAAAAAGTTATTTAGGAGGTGTAACTAGACATGTATTGAGTTTGATTGATCATGGAGCAAATTGTCCTGCTCATCGTGTAATGACTTTCACCAATCATGGATGTCACTGCGCACAAACTTGGGAGGAAGATGGTAAAACATTTACCTCACCAAATAACTGTGCAGATCCAGGAGGAAAGAAAGGATTTCCTTGGTGTAAAACATTTCCAAGTGAACATTGTGCCGGAGTTGGAGGTTCAATTGAATGGGATCGATGTGATAATCCTAAATATCCTGTAAGAAGAGTAATAAAAGATGATTCCTCCGTTGAAGATGGTACCCCAACGGAAGCTGATCATTATCTTTGTATTTGCTTGTCTGAAACTTCTACTGATGAAGTTTGCGTTGCTGCAGTTAAAGCTGCATGTGAAGTTGGTCATTTACCACAAGCTGCATGTTTTGAAAGTTTTCAACAAAAGGATCATAATAAAATATCTGATATAGTAATTGAAGTATTGAAAGGTGGTGCAAGATGTCAAGATACATTACAAGGTAGTTCCTTACTTAATGGTAAAAGAGCAGAGCCAGGAGAAACTGCTTGTCCTCCTGGCTATTATGGATATCCAAATTGTAAGAAAAAGGTGGAATGTCCAAGTCCATGTTCTCATGGTGCGACTTGTGATTATGCAGAGGGAACTTGTCAATGTTTACCAAATTTTGTTGGACCAACATGTTCTCAATGTGCAGAAGGTTATGGAGGAAGACACTGTCAACCACTTCGAGGAGCTGAGGAAGCCTGGACTCTTGGTCAAGGTTTAGTCTACTTATTTCTATTTGGAGGTCTTGCATATGCTGCTTTCACTGCCTATAACAGATATAGTGGAAACGTTCGTTCTCTTACATATTCAAAACTTGGAGTAGGAGGCAGCAAGAATGGCGGAGGAGGAGGTGGGTCACCTCAAGAACTCGAAACAAATCTACCACCAATTGTTGAAGATGAAATTTCATTATCAACTGACCTTGGAAGTGACCTTGGAAGTGATATTGAAAATCCTCCACCTCGAAAATCATCTCCTGTGAAACCGGAACACAACGGATTAGCTATATGAGTTCTCTTTTTCACCTTAATAAACATGACAAAAGGGATATAGTTGTAACAATTTTTTTGAAGCATGTTGAGATCTTTTTAAAATATAATATTGTGTAAGACAGAATTCTTTATTATGTTTAGTTGTCCATTCATTATGTTATTCAACAACATATTTCTATTTTACTAAATATGGAAACTCGCAACACAATATCGTTAACAATCAATCAAACAATGAGATCGATCCAAAAGTTATTATTAGTTAATCTTTGATGATACCAGTGCAAACATTAAATACGTCCGCTTTTCACTTATGATGATTACTTCACAAACAACTTGCTCGTCGTTGCGCAATAGATGACGCCATCGACCGTTTTCAAAAATTAAAATCATGCAAACATGCACAATCCCTCCTTTTAATTAATCTTGTCCAAGTCCAATACAATACACTCATGATTCAAGACAAAATCAAACAGATAGAATTAGGAACCAGCAATCTGTTAAGTTGCTTAATTTGTCTTCCATTGCTTGCACACACACCATTATGTAATATTGAAGAAGAAACAATGAAAAATGGAAATTTGAAATGTAAACCATTCTTTAGTCCGACCTTAAGATACTCGCACAAAAATCCATTCAAATGCCCGGACGATTAACTGTGTTTGGTTGTTTATCTTTACCAGTAGCAGCAGATGATTTAGCAATTCCTGCAATGGTTGGAGTTATTTTCCGTACTCTAGCAGCGATCATTGCCGCAGTGCTTCTTGCAATTGGTCAAACTGCTCAAACATGTACACCACAAGTTGCAGATACTGTTTTCTTATCACTTTGCTTTGCAATTGCTGTTATCACCGCAATATCCTATATTCGTCTCTATCAAGTTGTAAGTGAAGGAGACATTATTCATTATCGAGAACGTACAAAGAAAACAATACCCTTGTATCATTTTCTTGCAGTTATCTATATTATTGAAGTTGGTGTTGGTGTACTTGGTTTGATTCTGATTAGTACTGATGGATGTGCTTCCTATTCTGAGCTATTTATTGTTGAACTTATTGCCGTTGTAGCAATATTTGCCGATTTCATCATTTTAGGATCCATGTTAACAATTTTATTATATTTAAGTAAAGGAAAGAAACCCAAGAAATTATATGAAAATTCCTATGAGAAGACAATTGATCAATTATTAACTCTATTATCTTACTTATGTTGTGGACTTTTTGGAAGTTTGAATTCTCCTGGTGGATTTCAAGAATTAGCATGGAGTGAAATTTCAAGAACTGTTCATTCATTTCTAAAGGATACTTTAACAGAATTTACTGTGACCGATCTTTTTACAGCATTTCTATTAATTCGAGCAGAGCAACGTGCTAATGAAGCTAAACGAGTAGAATCTGTTTTATCGACTTCTCCATTGGTGTCATCCCCTAATGCACTCTCATCTCCATCTAAAAAGATTCGATTTAAATCACAATCATTCACTGCAAGCTCTCCAATTACTGGCGCCGATGTTAAAGCGATTGATGCGATGAAAGAATTTGATGAATTTTCTCCATATATGATTGGAATTTATGGATGGAAACTTCATTTATATATTAATCCTCTTAGTGTCTTTTCAAGTTTTCCAACTGCTTTGTTTCGACGCGTTGTTAGTGGAAATGAAGTTGAATATCATATCTTCAAATCAACTGTTGGCTCTTTTAGTAAAAAGAAACGACAAATTGTATATTCAAGTTTTACATCTTACTTGGGGGAAGCAATTCCATATACCATCACAGTTGATCATGAGAAAAAAGCTGTGGTCATTACTCTTCGAGGTACATTAAGTGTTTCCGATATCGCCTTAGATTTATTATGTGTTCCTGAAAACTTAGGAGTCGCAGCAACTCAGTGGGGGGTAAAAAATGGAGAAAAAAGACAAGTTCATGGAGGAATGCTTCGAGTCGCAAACAGAATTCGATTAGATATTGAAAAACAACAAATTCTTCATCGTTTAATGCGAATCCCTACAGAAACCGAAGAACAAGCAAAATCACGAGAATCCTATCATTCTGATAAGGTCACTGAGGAAGATCGAGAATCTTTTCTTCGTGCAATGGGAAAAGGAAAAAATGAACAAGTTCCTGAAAATTTAATGTATGGAGCTGAAGTTTTTGTGAACGATCGAGAATTGTCTGGTTTGGATTGTTCAAACTATCGATTAATTTGTTTAGGGCATTCTCTTGGAAGTGTAAGTTTGCTATCGACGGGAAAGGGATTCGTCACTGACATATAAAATTCAAAATAATAAAAAGTGTATGGCTTCCATTCTTACTGTGTTATTGCGACCAAGATTTCCTCAAATTCGTTGTCTAGCTTATTCATGTGTTTCTGGAATATTTTGTCGTGAATTGGCGGAAGAGGCAAGTGAATACATTACTTCTTGCACGCTTGGAAAAGATATCTTTGGTCGTTTAAGTTGGCACAGTGCAAAAGAATTACGAGAGAAATTATTAGATGCCCTTCGACGTTCAAAAGCTAATAAGGCGACAATTTTAATGTCCATTTTTCGAAAAAATGTTTCAATTGACGATTTGATTTATCCTCCTGATAATGTAAGGTTTATTTTTTGATCCATCTCTCAAAAAAAAATTAAATTGACAAATAATGAAATTTTGAATAGGTTCCAAATGATTTGGAAAGAAAAGAAATTCAAGCTCGAATTGAGCGGTTTCGAGTGGAAGAGGATACCCGATTAGATAAATATCGAATGTTTATGCCCGGAAATATCATGTATTTAGAAAAGACACATACGGAAGTCGCTAAGGGTTGTTGTCTGAACAAAACAAAATCCGTATATACTCCAGTATGGATATTAGATCGAAGTGAAATTCAAGATATTCAAATTAGCTCGAGATTAATTCTTGATCATATGCCAGATTATTTACAATCAATGATGAAAGCGGCTTTAGAAAGAGAGATTACTGCTCATTTAAATGGAGCCAAAAGAATTATGTCAGCAGGCTCTCCACTTCCAGCAGTAAACTTGGAAGTTTGAACAATAAAACCGCAATCGATTTTTGAACAATAAAAAATAATTGATGAATAATAACAATAATAAAAGAAAAACTATCAAATAAGAAATGTAGCGATTATTGTCACAACGAGAAATATAATTAACGGTTGATGTCCTGATGACATTGCATTGTTTGTAGTAGAGTCCGCCGTACAAGTGGGAGTTTCGGTAAAATCAAGATTATATGTTCCACCTGAAGCAGCTTGTTGATTAAAAATTGGACAATCATCATCATAATTAATTAATCCTTTTGATGTACAGACTTCAATGAAACCTGAGCTGCATGTGGAATAAAGTTGTTTTGCAGCAGTTGCCGATGAAACTGGACCAAAACAATTAATCGTAGAAGGTCCACCATCAATCATCTTTAAAAAAAATTGAGAAACTGTTAAACTTTCTAGCTAATTCATTCATAATAGAAACGTACATGATAATGATATTTATTGGAACCACCAGAAAATGTAACTCCATTCACAACAGTATCAGGAGTATCCCCAAAATGACCTCCACAAGCATCAAGATCTGTGGGAATTGTATTAATATTCTCATATGCGCCATAAATTCCGATTCCGTCTAATCCAAAACCAATCAAAGCTGAATGGTTTGTTCTTGGATTAGATACATTATATTCGTATTCGCATCGCATATTCGAATGAAACTGTATTGAAAGTTAGTTTTTTCAGATTATTGACAAGCAGGAAAAAAACTCACATGGTATGGATTTGCCTTTCATACGTAGAAGTCTAAGGTTAGACACAAACGAAAGAAATCGATTTTTGAGAAAACTTACATGTCCTCCACAAACATCAGGAAGTAATGTTCGTTTAACATTAGCAAATCCACATTCTTTGACAAGTTTATAATAACAAGTATCCACATCTAATCCAGCTGGGCAACTTCCTTTCCCATTTGAACAAGCGAAACCTAAAGCAAAACCATTTTCCATTGCTCCATAAATATTGACTCCAAATAAACTATATCCAATGGTACCTCGAAGAGGAACAGGTTTTCCGTCATTTCCTGTAGGAACATGTGAACTAACAGGAAGAGAAATAGAGTTACAACAAGCAGTGGATCCCATTGTTCCAGTTATTCCATCAATAGCTAAATTAGTTTTTGCATTGTTTGGACATGAATTTGTTTTGAAAGAAACAGTAAAGCGACCATCAGAATTTGAAGAATAGGAAGTAGTTCCATCTGAGTAACTTTTTAATTAGCTTTCAAGCTTATGATATCACGAAAATACTTACATGAAATATAATTATTAGCTCCAGCAGAGCCACATTGTTGGTTTGATCCAACCGTGCAACCTGAAGCAGCTGTTTGACCAAGTGTTGCACTAGCAACGCACGTTTGTCCTTGAGGCTGAGCAAGGGAAGGATTTGATATTACGGCTATTAACAACACAAGTAATGAGATATATTCCATTTGTCCTTGTATGTTGTTGTGTTTTTTGGAAAATTTGTGAGCGTGAGGTATCAAGCGGTTTTTTCTTTTTTTTTTTTGTGTCAACGTAACCTTCATCAATTTCACTTCCTTAGAACTTGCTAAGAACTTCCCCAAAACTTTGGATTGAAAATGATGAATGTTTGATTTATACATTTATATTGCATGAGGGAACGGTATGTGTACTTGGTGCTTGTGGATGCAACTAAAAAGTTTTTAATTTCAACTTCATTTTTGCATATCAAATCTTCCGTTTTTTATCCAGCTTTCTCTCTGTGTCAAAAATATCAGACATTTTTTGTGTCAATAATTGTTCCTCAAACCGAGAACAATATGTTTATTAAATTTGTATCATGCTTTCAGATGACTCATAACTACTGTAACTGTGAATGTAGAAAAAATACAATATTATCAAATTTTACTTTCATTTTAAGAAAGAACAGAAAATGCACTAACATTCCTCCTTCTTAATTTTCTTAGCAGGAAATTGCCATAAATCATAATAATCATCACTTCTCAATAAATGTATCCAAAAACATCTTCGAATTACTGAATCAATTTTCTCGTTTCTTGCATATCTTGATATATAGATTGGTTTAGGAGTTGGTAAGGCACCAACTAGTGTACTCTGTGAAATAATTTGTAAAATTTCCTTTTCACTAGAATTATCTTGAATTTTAGAAAGAATTTTTGGTGAAAGTTCCGATATTGCAAAAAGGGAAGTGGATATTCCAAATTTTGTTTTCCAATTATTAAACCATTCTTGAGTTGGTACAAATGAAAGATTTTCATTCAAATCCTAAATAATCAAGTAATTTGTTAGTGTGCAAAAAACTAGAAAGTTACAAACAAGACATGATTTACCTTTGGTACCTCTAATTGATCAATTGAGTAAAAAATATGTTTTGATCTTAAAATTGCATATAACAAATTAGCATGTCCTTGTCCTTGGTATTGTAACATATTATTTACAATTTCAAGTAAACTAGACAAATAAATTGGATGATCTTCCCCTCCAAAAACAAATTTTGGTTTTGAACAAGCTTCTAAAAGAGATATAATAGAATTACATGAAGTTGGAGTTAACGATTTGATATACCATGATATATTTGTTAAAGAGGTTAAAGATAGTCGTTGTAAGGGTGAATATATTTCATGATCTCCATCTCCAATGAATTTACATATTGTCATTACTAAAACATCCACATAGGTCCATTCGGAGGAAATTGTTGGAAAATCTTTTGGTAAACAATGATGATCTTCATTGATTAGAGTTCGATTAAGAACGATTCCAGTTTGACGTAAACTTGATAGAGAAAGAAGAAGAACCGAGCAAAGTTGGACAGATGACGTTTTCAATCGATTTTTTCGATTATTCCATATGGAACAACTTAACGATAGTACTAAGGAAGCAAGTTCTTCGCTAAATACGTCATCAGCACATTCACCATTATTTCCATCCAATAAACGAAAAAATAAAGTCAATGCTGGGATACCATCACAATTTTCTTCTCGTATTGTTTTAATTAACCAAGAAAATATCTTGGAACGATTATCAGGACGTAAATCTCGAAAAGCCAAATAAACTTTATTTTCCTTCGTTTCATCTGAAAGTGCACAAAGAGCATTAAGACAATGAATTCCCAATTCTTTTCTGCTATTAGTCCACCATGTTTTTATTCCTGTTTCTTCATTTACAACACAAGCAAATAAAGAATAGAGAAAACTATGATATTGTTCAGAAGCTTCTTCATATGATCCAGTTTGATTTATTGATTTTGATACCTCTCCTTGTGTTATCCCTCTACTAAACAATGGTTCAGATAATGCTACAACTAATAATCGAAGACATTCTATTCGATTTATATCCAAATGACCTTCATCTTTTAGTTTTCCTTCATCACCATCATCAAAACGTGCCCAAGGAATAATTTCGTGATTTTCTTTTGGTGTTTCAAAACAAATACCCTCCGTAGTTAATAAAGTTAAGAGAGAATGAGCAATCAAGTCAGGATTTTTCAATGGACATTCATATGCGTAAAACCCTGGTAAAACTCGAGTCAAAGTCCAACAAGCTGTTTTACTTTTATAAAGAACGGAAAGACTTTCATCTACTAGAAATTGTGCATTTCCATTTTCTATCATATCCTTTGCATCAATTAAAGTAAATTTGGATAAAAAATCTTCCACAGAATCCAATTGACTATTAAACCATTCGCTCTTTACAAGAGTCTCGTTTAACTCTTTTAATGGAGATTGTGCTAAGGCTTGGACAAGACCACGAAATTTAGCAGAATCAGCTGTATTTCCCATTATTTTTTTGCAAATAGTAGTAACAATACAGTAAAAGAATAATGGTAAGGTACTTTTAGATGTTTTTTGTTCTGGGAGTTACAAAATTCGATTCTCTTTAACCAAAGTCTTCGTCTACATATCCTAGCTCTTCCATACATTGCTCCACTTGTCTTTCCCGATTTGGATTCTTACACGCACATTTCCGTTGACTTGTTTGGAAAACATTTGTTAGGAGATTATGTAAACTCGGTGTCATCTCTGTATAGATTCACAAAGGTTGCATCCTTTTTCGCTTCCCCTAATCTGTTTGCTCACACTTTTCCCAAATTTTTCACAAAAAAAAATAATAAGTAATCATGTGGTTTTCAATTGCGTTCATAGGATTCATCCAATTTGTAATATCAGTTCTAAGCTCGGCCGAAGACCCACCAACTACATGCAGTAAACTTTGCACAGGAATCTCGGAAGCATTTTGTTTACAAAGTTTTGATACTCCTCAAGAAACAATGACAGAGAAAATCTGCTCTTGGACTGGTTCTCATCATGATAGATGTGTCGAGTTTATTAGTGGAGTGCAATGTAGCGCAGGAACCACTTGTGGCAGTTGTGTTCAGGAGAAATGTATGGCACGATTTTGTCAATGAGGTAACTGCAGCACCATGGAGTTGTAATGATGGTAGTTAACATTCAAAGTTGAGGTTGTGAAGACATTTTGTTTCAAAGCTTGAACTTTAGTGAACATCATAAAATTAACTGTTCTTAAAATAACTTCAAAGATCTTAGTCAATTTTTCTCAAATTCGAGCTTTATTCATCTACCTCTTTTTGTAATGGCTAAAAAAATAATGGGGGTATTGTTGTTCACACACTTAATCTTGATCTATTATAGTCCCAAGGATCGTTGAGTGTGAATTCTCTATTTTAAGAGAATTCACAAAGATTCGTCAGATTTTTGTTTTATAAAATTAAGCCTCTATTATATCCACGAGATCTGGATTCCACCCGACAATATGCTCTCCGAGAATTAATTGTGTTCGAGGAATGTTTATCTAGGGTAAAAGTAGATTTGAAATTGGATTTTTTGAGTGTTAAATCAATGTCAAGAAATGTTTTAATATGTTACAAAGTGATTTAGAAGATTAAATTTTTGTAATCCTCCCTTGTGTCAAGAGAAATATTGGATTGAAATCATCTTCTCCGTACTTGATATCGACAAGAGGTAAATGCTTTAGTTGTTGTAATTTTAAAAGAACGAGAGAAACAGCGGCACGAAGAGGGAAGCTGCCTCCAATGAGTAGTCCTGTATTTCGATATCCATCTGGTAAATAATAATGCATAATCTTACCCGTTTCATGATAAATGTCAAAAAGCTCATTGTTTACAGAAGGGAAATCTTTTGCGGTGACACCTAAATCAGCGAGCCATTTTTCACATTCTGATGTTAGTTTACCAGACGATATTTGAAGATGAGTAGTCACAAAGGTTTTAGATGTTGCTGCTGTACATGAAGAGCTGGGGTTCATCTTCATAAATCCCAGCTCCATAAAAAGTCGCATGACCAAAATAGATAAAAACACAATGATTGGTCTACTAGACGCTTCTACGAGCCTATATTAGTTGAGTGAGATTATCCTGGTCAATCCACTTTCTTGTTATATCTCCTGATCGTTAACATCTCGTAGAGTAAGGACCAATTTGGAATGGTTGGAAGATCTCTTGCATGACTCTGTCGAAGGTGTCTATATGATACTCCAATTTTTGTTAGATTAATAAAGAGACTATGTATGAAGAAAGCTCAAAAATTTGTTAAGGAAAAAGTTGAGTACGGTACTGTACTTTTTGAAGGAAATTATTTTGCTCTTTTTTTTATTCTCATTTTTTTGCCATTCATTTCTCCAAATTTTTAAGAAAATTCATAAATCACAACAGAAGTTTATCCTCCCTCGTGGCCAAGTGGATTAAGGCATCGGCCTTCTAAGCCGGGGACCCTGGGTTCGACTCCCAGCGAGGGAAATATTCCATATTTGTATCATTTATGGAAGGTGTGACTTTCTTGTTTGTGTTTATCTCCTATTTTCCTCCCTCGTGGCCAAGTGGATTAAGGCATCGGCCTTCTAAGCCGGGGACCCTGGGTTCGACTCCCAGCGAGGGAAAATTCTTTTTATAGGAGGACTTTTATTTCTACTCCCTCGTGGCCAAGTGGATTAAGGCATCGGCCTTCTAAGCCGGGGACCCTGGGTTCGACTCCCAGCGAGGGAAAATTCTTTTTATAGGAGGACTTTTATTTCTACTCCCTCGTGGCCAAGTGGATTAAGGCATCGGCCTTCTAAGCCGGGGACCCTGGGTTCGACTCCCAGCGAGGGAAAATTTAAGTCCTTTTTAAAAAGGATTCAAAAAAAAAATAAATTCAACTGCTTTGTTTACTTGTGTGACTAAATGTCATCATTCATCGCTTCTGACAAAATGAAGTCTAATTTTCGTTAACTGCGACAAGAAACAGTAGTCTCATGTTTAAAAGATGGCTTTGATGAGTTTGTTAGAGAATGAATTGGGTGTTACCATTGACATCCTGTTTTAGGCAAATCGATTTCAAGTGTATTTTGTTGATGACATCCTAATACACATATCTTTCGATCTGTAACCAAATGGATAAACTCTTCATTTATCTAAGAAAAGAATTGGGAAAAAAAAGCAACTAATATGAAAAAGAACTTGATGACTAGACCATTTCTTGTTAATTTCCTATTTTGTCATGAGTAAAGTCTTGTAGTATGCCGTCTATGAAAATATCTCAAAAAAGATTTTGGTGAGTGTGCACACGCAACAGAAATAAACAGTTTTTTTTTTTTTTTCTCTCGTTCTACAAAAACATAGAAAGATGTGCGATTCAATCTCCTGTATAGGAGGAGAATGCTCATCAAATCAAACTTGTATATGTATTAATGGTTGGGAGGATGATAATACATTTTTCCATTTAAATAATTGTTCTTTACCAGCTGTAGCTTTGTTAGTAATTCTATTATTACATTGGCTCAGTACTCTCCCTATGATTCTTTCCTTTATCTATCTATATCGTCGATTTTCAGCAAATAGTATGACTAAAAAAATGGTTCGTAACATATTATTTTGCCTCATTATCAACATTTTCTTATCTTTATCCTTATATTTAGAAAATGGAGTATTTGAAGCAACTTCTATTTTTATTGGAGGCAATCTAGCAGGAATAAATTACATTGGACAAGTTGTTGGTATTGTAAATTTGCTTCCAATATTAAAAGTCAACCATCATAATGTAAATAAGGCTGTTTGGAATTTTACATTGTTCATGAATTGTTTACGAATTTGCTTTGTTCTAATGGGTGTCATATGTGCCATTTTTTCAAGACAACAAGAAATTTTTAACATTACAGTAATTGTCTTAATGCTTATCATTTTCGTGAATGGAACATTATCAAATTTAGTACAAATTCGGTTTATTAATGCATTATTACGACTATTAAATCCAGTTGCTTCAGTCATAACTCCAACGGAAAAGGAAGAAATGATGATACTTTTATCAAAACGAGTTAGTAAGACTAGAAAAATGCTGTTTTTATTTGTTTTCTTTCAAGCTATACTTTTAGTAATTATTGTGGGAGTTTATTTTGGTTTTAATCAACAATTTCCATTTGCTTGGTGTTTATATATTGGTTTTATACTTTTACAAATAGTTAAAATACATTCATGTTTAGTATTATTTCAAAAAGAGAAACAAAATAAAAGTAGTTCTAATTCTACAACTAATCAAGGAGTAATCAACCCCAAATCAGCTGGTATCGTGAACCACCACCATGTTGGTGTCGATTAGGGTTAATAAATCATTCATAGATAAAACCTTATTTAATTTCAAATCTGAATCAAAAATACGGATCATCCCATTAGAATATAATTCAAATATCAATTGATATCCATATTTTGGCCAAGTCAACATGGTATCTTCTTGTTCTTCAAAAAAGAATTTTTGAAGTGGAACAATATTTAAATCATGACAAGCAATAAAGGAGAATGAAGCTTTTGGATCAAAATAGGAATATGGATTTGACGTTTTGGCTGATGATGTTGAAATTTGACTCTCAAAATAATTTCCTATCGCTTTAGCTAGATATCCAACTGCATATTTACGAATAGTTAGATCACAATATAGAGCTCGATATTGTAAATTGGTTTCCACTTTTATTATTTCTCGAAATTGTTCAAGTTCAACATCTATTGGAGGAGCATCTTCTTTATGACTTTCATTACAAATAAACATATCATAAATTTCTATTAATGATAAATTAGGCTTTTTTAATGAAACTTGAAATTTTTTCACAATTTGTTCCATTTCCACATTTTTATTGATTGTAAAGAAATTATTCACAGCGACTCCAAAAGCAGGTATTGATGACCAAGGATCAAAGAATTTATCTATACTTTTTGGTAAAAAATGAATGTTATTCTTATTAGATAGAGGGAAACTTGTGGAGACTGCTTTGGAAGAGTGTCTTGTACGATCATAATCTGTTGAATAAAATTTTATTTGTGATGAATCAAATTGAGGATAGGATATACGTAAATTTTGTCCTAATTTAATCATATCTAATAAACCTTTTGAAGTCAATTGACTAAAAATTGAATCTTCATCTATATATGATGGTAGTATTGGAGATTTTGGAAGTTTTGTTTTCCAAAAATCTTCATCAATTGGAATACTTGGAGTACGATCACCATGTCTTGCAAAAATCAAGACAGAAAGCAAAGTTGCATTCTTCATTAATGTTGTGAGCCAAGTACAGTAATTTTTTGGAAGAATTGTGAGAATTGAACAAATGATGACAATAGAAATTGGAAAGTAAAATTACTTTGATTGTGCATTGGTTTTTGTTTTTTTAAAAAAAGAATTTATTTTTGGAAGAAAGAAAGAATTTCACCAAAATATATTATTCTAGTAAAATCATCATTCCTTTGGTCGTTTTTCTGATTTGAGATATTCAGCAATGGATTCAATTTCAGCGATAGCAGCTGCAGTTGCGGCCACTTTTGGGTAATTTTTAGCTAATTTCTCTTTATCGAAACTTGAAGAAATTGAATCGTATACGTGAAATAAATAAAGATCAGCAATCGATGGTTTTTTACCTCCAGCAACCCAATCTGTTTCAGATCGTTCTAAAAATCCTTCTAAATAAGCCTTTAAAAAAAATTATTTCCATGTTAGCATATAACGCAAGATATATAAGAGAAAGAAAGAAAGAACATACCAAATGAGCTCCACCATTTCGCTCAGTTTTAGTTGATGGATCTAAATGTTTGCTTTCAAATTTGCTAGCGTTTTCAGCTTTATCACCTTCACCCCATAAAACTCCATCAGCAAACTTATTGTAAAGAGCTTCGGCACCAATCATGAATGAATCAACAAGATAATCTTCGAATTTGTTTCGTGCTCCATACATACCACATTTTCGAGCAAGGTGTTTGATAATAGCTTGACCTTGAGCTAAAGTGACATCACCTTCTTTTAACAAAGGCCATTGACCAAAAGGCATTTCCTATTTCAAACAGAATTAGTTAGTATTCTAATTCGTGATGAGGCAAGTTAAATTGCTCAACAAGAAGATTGATTACTCGCTCAGGTATGGTTTAAAACCACAATTTAAAATAACAACTTACTTCAGTTCCAGCCTTTTTCTTAAGCTCGGCTTGATTTTCATCAGTATTATGAACTTCTTTCCAATCCAAACCTGCAAAAGCCAATGTCAAACGAATAGGTTCCGCTCTTCCTTTGACGTTCCAATACATCAAAGTATATTCTGGACCAGCAGTTTTAGTCTTCTTAGATTTGGGGGCCATGGTAATTCGTGAAGCTTTGTGGATTTTTTTTTACTGATGTAATTCAGGGTACTGTACTTTTACTGGTTGTAAACTTGCATTGGATAAAAGTAACTGCATAATCCATAAAGAAATAAACCTCTAGTTTGCTTTTTCAAACACCAAGCTAACATTTGTTCCACCGAACCCAAATGAGTTAGAAATAGCACTTTTAATATTTTGTTTTAATCTTGGTTCGTTGATCACAAAGTCCAGATTTAACGTTTCAATATCTGGATCTAGTTGCGATAAATGTAGTGTAGGAGGTATTGTCTGGTGATACAAGCTTAAAATAGTGAATGCAGCTTCCACAGCACCAGCAGCTCCTAATAAATGTCCTGTAGCTCCTTTAGTAGAGGAGACTGCTGCATTTGGTGATACTCGACTAATCGCCTTTGCTTCAATTTCATCTCCTAATGGGGTGGATGTAGCATGAGCATTTATATAATCAACTTTGTTTAAATTGGCATCTTTCAATGCTCTTTTCATGGCAAGTTCGGCACCAATTCCATTTGGATTCGGAGAAGTAACATGATAAGCATCCCCAGACATTCCAACACCAGAAACCTTTGCATACAACGTTTTTTTGGCAGTTCTTTTAAGGAAATGATCTTCCGATTCTAAAACAAGAATTCCCGCACCTTCTCCCATGACAAAACCATCGCGACTTTTATCAAATGGTCTGGAGGCGGAGACTTCACATTTATTACTTAATGCCTTTAATCTTCCAAATCCAAAGATAGAAGCTCGATCTAAAACACTTTCCGTTCCTCCACAAATTGCAACTTCAACGTCACCTCTTTGAATTAAGTGAACAGCTTCAGCTATTGCATGTCCTCCAGAAGCACAAGCAGTTGCTGGAGATAGAATGGGACCTTGAAAACCATATTTAATAGAGATGTTCCCAGCAGCCATATTTGGGAGTAATCTTGGGACGAAATAAGGAGAAATCTTTCTTGGAGTTTCAAACAACAATGCTACAGCTGGAACTTCACTTGTTGCTGATCCCATTCCACAACCAATAATAACGGCAATATTCTTCTCTAGAAAATCGAAATGTTCTTGTGTGAGTTGTGAATCCTTTAAAGCTTCCTCACATGCTAAAAGAGCTAAAGAAATGAAACGAGGTTCCTGAGCACGTGGATTGCCACTGGTGACTCGTTTTAATTCTTCAATTGTTGGATTTGCTCTTGCTATTGGTAGCTTTTCTTCTTCCCAAACTTTTATTCCACTTTTACATTTGATAAGATTATCCCAATTCTCTTTTACATTCACTCCTAATGGAGTCACAAGTCCTAAACCTGATACTATTACACTTCTTCGTTTTGCAGATATCATTTTTGATATTTTTTTTGAGGTTCTCAAAAAAAAACAAAAAAAAAAAGTAATGTACAAATTGATATAATGTCAAGGAATTCAAAATGGATATCGAAAGATGTTGACAAGTAAATGGATGAAAATAGTAGTGAACAATGACCTTATTATGGAGGAAAAAATAACAACAAAAATCAATCCAATTTTCTTTAAATTGACAATTATGATAATAAATATCTCAATTCTTTTTGCAGAGTTTTTTTTCTTTCTGAAATTATTTATATATATATTACCCAATAGAGTAGACTATGAATTTAAGCTTTTACATTCATTCATTCATTTTAAAGCGAATCCTTCATAAATGTTGGTAGAGCAAAACTAGCTTTGTGAACTTCTTCATTGTAATATTTTAATTCCTTCAAGAACTTTACTTCTTCTACTCCTGATGGCATATTTAAAATAGGGTCATAATTTGTATTCATAGAACACAAGAAAAATCCAATTAAACCTCCTGGATAGGTTGGAACATGAGTATAATAATAATTTACTTTAGGAAAGATGGATTTACATCGTGTTGATAATTGTTTAACAAAGTTTGTATGTAACCAATAATTTTCTGCTTGTAAACAAATTAATCCATTTACTGGATCTAAACGCTTTTTAATTAATGCATAAAAATCATCTTCAAATAATGATGAATTAGGTCCTTGTGTTGGATCACTTGAATCGACAATGACCAAGTCATAAAGTGGACAACTTTCATTTTTTAAATATTTTAATCCATCTTCAATATAGAGTGTAACTCTTTTATCATTGAATGCATTATCACTAATATTTGGTAAATGAATCTTACATGCTTGGACTACTTCATTATCTATTTCCACATGATCCACTTCCCCCACCTATTTATTTTGTTTATTAGTCTTTCAAATGTTAAACAAAAATGATAAAACTTACTGAATCATGTTTTAAAATTTCTCTAAGTACACCACCATCTCCAGCACCAATTAATAAAACTTTAATTTTCTTATTTCCCTGAATTGTGAATAAAGGAACATGTGCTAACATTTCATGATAGGCAAATTCATCAAATTCAGTCAATTGAACTACTCCATCTAATATTAAAGCTTTTCCATGTGATTTTGTTTGATAAATTTCAATCTTTTGAAAATTACTCGTTTTTGTGAATAAACTTGGATTTTTCACTTGTAAACTAAATCGTTGACCCTTGATAGAATCTTCATTTGGACCTTCATCAATAAACTTGTATTCATCAATAATAGATTTCACTCGTTTCGTTTTTCGAGACATGATTTATTTTGTGGTTTTTTGTGTTTGTCAGTTTGCAAATAGAAATGTTGTCAAAGGGAGTTCTAATATTCCATCAAATTTTGTTGGAATAAACGATGTAAATACTCAATCAAAAAACACATTTAATTATTTACCAAGAAAGAAAAAACAAAAACAAGTTTTTGTCACATATTTTTTTGTTATGTACAAAAAAAGGTTTTTTTTGTTCACAAATTTTCCCCAATCTAAAATTAAAGGAGATAGAAACATGTCTACAATTTTAAAAAAGTAGATTTTAAAATTTACTCCAATTTCTTCACTTTTCCAATTGCAATACTTTTTCCTTCATCTCGAATAGTAATTCGTCCAAGTTGTGGTCGAACATCAAAACTTTCAATTGCAATAGTTTGTGGAACTTCTATACGAATGGTAATTATATCACCATCTTTTGCATACGTACATCTTTCTTTTATTGGTTTTCCTGTTTCTGGATCATGTTTCCAAAGAATCTTTATAAAGTGTTAGAATAACAATTAAAAACCAAATTTTGTCTTGGAGCTTACCTTAACAATGGTACAATCAGAAATGATAGTATGAGCATGTAATACTGCAGTGTAACCAGCAGTGAAAATTGAACGATGTTCAAGAAGTTCAAGAATTCTAATTTGGGCAGTGAAAACCTATAAAAAGGAGATATTTTTTGTTAATCCATAGCTTCTCATGTGCAACAAAAAAATATTACTTACCTTGCAACCAATTCTTTCTTCAGTTAAAACATATCCTTTTCTACAATCAGATTCATCAGCTAAACCTGCTAATTTAACACAAACATTTTCACCCGGTTTTGCCGATCTAACAGAATCTTCATCAATTAAAATGGAACTCACTTTAGCTTGAGTAGCAGTTGGGGAAACACAAACGGTTGTATTTCTTTTTAAAGTTCCAGATTCTACTTTACCTAATGCCCAAACTCCACGATCAACATATGAATCTAAAACGGTTAATCTAAGTGGTGCAGCAGCATCTCTACCTTCCATTTGTAATCCTTCCAAAATTTCAAGTAAAGATTTTCCTTCATTAATTTCTGTTGCCCATTCAGATTGTTCTTTAGTAATTCGATTCAATACACCTGCACCAATTAATGCAGCAATTGGCATGAAAATTACATCCTTTTTAACCTTGTATCCAATGTTTTTCAAGTATGGTGTCAATTTCATTTGAATTTCATCATATCTCTCTTTACTCCAAGCAACTGCATGATTTGTTTTTCTCGTTGATTAGCAAAAAATAATTCTTTTTTCATTATTTCAACTTACCGGAAGGATCATCCAATTTATTGATAGCAACAATTAATTTTCGAATTCCAATAGTAAATGCTAACATAGCATGTTCACGAGTTTGACCTTGTTTTTCAAAACCGGATTCAAACTCTCCTTTTCTTGAAGATATAACCAACACTCCAACATCTGCATGAGAAGCTCCAGCAATCATAGCAGGAACATAATTTTTATGTCCAGGTGCATCTAAAATGGTAAATCTTTTCTTTTCTGTAGCAAAGTTAGCAGTTCCAACTTCCACAGTTTTACCACGTTGTCGTTCCTCTTCATTTGTATCCATAATATAAGCAAGATACCAAGATTCACGATTTCTTTCCTTAGCTTCTTTTTCATATTTTTCAATTGTTCGTTTATCAACCATTCCAGTAGCAACAAGAATTGATCCACATAATGTAGATTTTCCAGCATCAACATGTCCAATATTTACTACATTCAAATGTTCACGTGGATCTTCATCCTTCACAGCTGATTCATCTTCTGGTTCTTCTTCCACTACATATTTTTTGTTAATTTTTGGCAAAAAACATAGTCAAAGTTGTGATCTTACCAATTGGAGCGGCTTTCTTTTCTTCTTTCTTTGGTACAGGAGCAGGAGGTGCTGCTGCTGCTACTACAGGTTTCTTTTCCACTGGTTTTTTAGCAACTTCAGACTTTTCCCAATCTTCTTCTTGTTGTTCATTAGAGACCGCTGGAGCTGTGTGTAATTGTGAGTATTTTATTCCTTCATATTTCTGCTGTGCAACACAGATAATATACTTACATGCAGGAGTTGGCTCTGCACCAAGAACAACTTGTTTCGCTGCTACAGTGGTTTTAGGTGGTTCTTCACCTAAAACAACTTGTTTAGCTACTGGTTTTGCAGGTTCTTCACCTAAAACAATTTGTTTAGCTACGGGCTTTGGGGGTTCTTCACCTAAAGTTACTTGTTTTGCTGGTTTGGTTGCTTCTTCACCAAAAACCATTTGTTTAGCTGGTTTTGGTGGTTCACCAATTAAAGGTGCTTGTTTTGGTTTAGGTGGTTCTCCAACTAAAACGTTTTTCTTTGTTTCCAAACCTAAATCAATTTGTTGACCTTTCTTTTTACCACCACCTTGTTTTTGAGAGGCTGCTAACGTTCCTTCTTTTGGTTTAAGAGGAACACCTACTGGAGCATTTGTTGAAGATGCCCAAGAAGGAGGTTGCCATTCTTTCGCACCAGGATTCATCTTGTCACTCATCCTATTTTCAAAAAAAAAAGAACTAGCAATGTATTTTTTTGTAAACGAAACCAATCGTTAAATACTTAATACTACTACTACAAAATTACAGTAACAAATCTGAAAAACAAAGATCTTTTACATAATCATGCTGCAAAACATCTTGATTAAATCATTCCCAAATCTTGGTGCAACATTTGCTGGTCAAGCGAATCGAACGGTTGGTTATGTCTCAACAGGTGGCAGTGAATTAGGAGAAGCTTTTCATACTTTACAAAGAATTAACGAAAAGTTCTCAACAATTCCAAACTTTTCTCAAAGAACTCAAATATGGTTTGAAGAATGGCAAAAGACTGCAACGTATCTTGAAGGAAAGATTAATTCAAATGATATAACAAATAAACAAACTCTAATTCGTGCTTCAGAATATTATAGACAATCTGCTTTCTTTTTACGAGATGATATTAAGAATTCAAATTGGAAGTATGCATATGAAAAATGTTATTCTTGTTTTGATAAAGCAATGCAATTACCAGGAGGAGAATGGAAAGGAAAAGAAATGAATATTTCATTGGAGGGAACCGATAAAATGATGTTTGGAAGATATTTACAATCAACAGTCTCAAAAAAATCTAATATTTGTTTCATTCTTCCAGGAGGATATGACTCAACAATTTCAGAAATGTTTCAAACTGGAATTCTTGCTTTAAGACGTGGTCATGATGCATTCATATTTGATGGTCCTGGTCAAGGATTAACTTTATTACAAGGAGGTATACCAATGAAATCAGATTTTGAAACGTATTTGTCACATGTATTGAATACATTGGAAAAAATCCATGATACGGAGAAAAAACAGTATTTACTACTTGGACGAAGTTTTGGTGGTTATTTAGTACCAAGAGGAATGACTTTGGAAACAAATTCTAAAAGAATATTTGCAGTAATTGTTGATCCTGGTCAATTAGATGTTGCTGAAGGATTACAACGATTAGGAATGGAAATTGTGGAATTGGTAAAGGAAGGAGCATGGAAATCAATAGATAAAATTCTTCAAAGTTCTATTGAATCTAATAAAGAATTGGAATTCTATTGGAAATCTCGAGCGGTTACTCATGGGTTAACTTCTGTTGGACAGCTACTTTGTGAACTACAAAAATATAATTCAAAAGGGAAATTGAATCATATTGTCGATTGTCCTTTTTTGATTGTGGATAATCCTTTTGATACAAGATCTACTCGTGGAACTAGTTTATTCAATGAATTGTCAAACAATACAAAAAGAAAAATGGTACAATTTGAAGAATTTGATGGTGCATCCGATCATTGTGAAGTAGCAGCTTCTGCTAGTTTTGAACGAATTATTTTCGAATTTCTCAATCAAATCAAAAAGTCTGAAGCGTCTCTATAAATTTCTAGATACTGTTTTTTTGACTGTAACATTTTAAAAAATGAGTTTTGTTGAAGTAATAAGTATTATTCAAATTGAGAAAAGAGAAAAAAACAAAAACACATGCACAACACAAGCTTTCATATAATCAAAAAATGTTTTGTTTGTTTTTTTAACGTGAAAAAGTGTATTTTAAATGGAATTTCTCTTTTCTATTTTTCGTTCTGTTGTATCCTCCTCAAATCCATGATTGTTTGGTGGTACTCGAAGAACAGAATCTTGTTTCTCTAACTCATGTTCATGGTCTGCAGGATTAAAATGAAAAATTTCAATATGTTCATGATGATGTTTAGTGGATTTTGCTTGTCCTTCTTCTACTTTACCACTATCTCCATGTTTTGGGGAATAATATTTGGGGTTACTAGTAATTAACTCAGTTGGAGCTGCATCTTGTAAGGGATAAAATACTTTTTGTTCTGGTAACTCCTCATTCATTGTATTATTTCTTGGTTTTTTTGAGGATCTAAAAAAGAAGAAACTTGGAATATGAACTTTAAGTGATGGTTTTCGATTTAGGAAGGTAAATCGTCTACTCTTTGCTGTTGCATAACTCTTTTCAGATCCATTTCTTTTTAACGACCTACTTGTATCTTCATTTTTGTTCTTTGCTCGTTCCTTCAACAAGAAGTAATCATCCAATAAAAAGTGAACAAATATCACAATTAACCAAGTAAACAATACTAGAGCAAGAATGACATATGTTGGCGCCGGAATTAAGGCATATAAAACAAACCAAGACGATAAGAAAATCATTATCGTAAATTCACGATAACGCCATCGACGATGATAAGCAAAACGATGCAAGTCATATGTCACAATGAAAGTAAAACATGAAATTGTACATGCTATATTTTTCGTCATTGCACACGTTAGCTGTTGTTGACCCTTGTTTTAACAGTCTTTTTTTCACTTACCTCCACATAATAAAAAGTAATATTTGACATCATGATCATCAAAATATTCATGCGTGACCGAGACCATTTTCTTAATAGAAACACCCAATGCAACTAATGCTGGAGCTGCTAAACTTCGAATGAAATAAGCAGCTAAACCAGCATCTAATGAAAGTAATTGTGCATGTTTTTGTGGTTCAGCAAAACAATCCATTGAATATAATGCTATTCGAACAGCAGTCATAATGAATAAAGCCAACGCTACCGCAAGATACTAACAAAGGAAATAATGTGAGTCTATAGATTGATTTCTAAACAAAAAAACATACCGTGAAAACAACAGGATCCGTTTCTGCTCGAATAATTTGTAACACACCCTCTCCAAGAACAATTAAAGCACCATCACCAAGTCTATGAATTACATACCGATGCAAATCTCTTACAGCATTTGTTTCATTCACATACTTCATTACAAATATTCTCATCAAAAAAGGAAATAACCATGAACATGCCCACAAAAGAGTAGTGATAGATAAATTAACATTTGTAGCAATTGTGGCATAACTACACAGTAACGGTATTAAAGTTACTGAATCTCTTTGTATATTTCTTAAAGCAGTCCCACGTGCTCGAGAGTCTTTTGTAGAGAAAAATAGTTCACACCAGAGTAAGACCATTGATAATTGAAATGCGAGGAGCATGCTTGTCACTCTATTTTTTTTTTTACATCATGAAGAATGAGTCCAAATCTTTGTGAATAGAAAAGAACAAACTTACATGTAAGCATTGCCAGTGGAAGCATTCTCTAAAAGTGCTGGTGTGGTAATATTCACAGCACAAATTAAAACGCAAAGTCCTTGAACCATTTCAATAACTTTATGTAGAACATCACCTGTACCAACTTTTGATCCATATGCCAATTTGTTATGCCACATTGCCCAAACTGCAACAAATACTGAACCAAAAATAAAAACGGCATCAGATCTAGCTTCTTCATGAGGGAAATTAAAGAGTGTTTCATTTGAACCAAGAGCTGGAAGGTAGTGAATGGAAATTTCTGAAAATCCAGCACCAATACCAGCAAGCAAGAGATCGCCTAATCGAAAGACTACTCCAACAAAAAGCACATCAAAAAACAAATCACTCCTGTAGTTAAAAACATTAGCTTATTGATTAAAGAGAGAATTGTTTAAACTCACCATTGAACTTTGTATTTGGTCGCTTTATTGCCCTCTTGATATACATGTGGCTTCGTATAGACTCGTTCATTTAATAGAACTTTCACGATTTTAACATCTCGTTTCACAGCTACTGAGATTTCTCGCTTTCTACTTTCATACGTTGATCTTCTACCTCCTCTTGTTTTTCGATATGCTTCAATAGCTGCATCGTTGCCTGGTGTTGGCGAAAATTTAACATTTTTTCGAAGTGCTTCAAGTGCAGCATCTGTTGGAGTTGAAAATGTTTTTCGAACTGGAAAAGAATGAGGTGTTCCAAATGAATTTGTTGAAACGGCTTTTGAGGGTCCTTGAAATGAAACTGCTTGTTTCACTTGAATTTCACTTAATGAACTTCCAGTATTGATTTGAGAATCCTCTTGTGTACTTGGAAAACTATCTGTTTCTGGACTGTCCGTTTCGATATTAGGGGGCGGCATGACTGGTGGTGGATCAAAGATTCCTTCTGCTGCATGTCGAATAGCAATATTTCTTCTTGCTCTAGCTAATAATACCATCCCAATAACTGCTGCTCGAAAATGCCCCATCAACTTGGTTTTATTATTTTTCCAAATTTGTCTCTTAAATGCACCATTAAAAACTTGAACAAAAAGAATTAAAAATGAAATGATTGCAAGTCCTAAATTAATATATGCCACAGTTGTAACATTTGACCCAATCCATGCTCCAGCAACAACGAGATTTAATGAAGAAAGAAAAATTTTGAGCCAAATGACACGACCACCATTTAATCGAGCAATTTGTCCTCCATGACAATATTCTTGTCCAAACATTACCATGGTTGTTAGAAACGCACAAAAACACAATAACCAAGTAAAATGTCGATTTCGATCTAAAATAACCAATGATGGATAAAATAAATGAACTCTTAAACCAACAGCAATTCCAACAAAAGAAATACCACCAAGAGAAAATAATTCTAGCCAAATAAATTCTCTCCATCCTCCTTTCACTAATGCATGTTGTTCTGGATCCTCCGGTGCCATTGAATAAGATAAAAGATTTAAACAAGCAATAAACATGTAACCAAATACTAACGTTCCATAACTTCCAAGTGACGTCGTAGGGACTGTCATGAATCCTAAAACAATTGCTCCAAGTTGTAACATATTCCAATCTCCATAACGAGCAGTTTTGAATGGAATATTTGTTTTAATTGCTGTAATTTCACTTTGAAATGAAAACATCTTAGAATTACATTGTGGATCCCATTTTAAATATGCCCAAACTATTCTTTGAAAGAAAAATCCAGCTACCCATAAAATGGAAGCTAATTCTGGGGAAATATCTGTAGCTCCAAGTATACATGGTACAGCTAAATAGAGCGGATAGGAAGTCGTATATACAATACTTCTTACTCTGGCAGCTTTTCTTGCTCGTTTTGATCTAGAAAATTTCCAAGTTTCTAAATAATTCACCATTCGAATAGTTTGATGAGAAAATTTCAAACCAGAAAATAATAAAGCATCAAAATGTCTCCATTCTGGTGTAGGAGTGACAGTCGTAGCCATTAAAGCTAATAATAACCAAGAAACAATTCCAAGAATTTGATGTACTATATCATCTTGATACATAAACACGGAATCAAATAACACTCTAGTCTCCCAAGTATCATAAATTGCAAAGAAAACTGCAATTGGTAACCAATATCCTTCTATTCCTGCGGTTAAATGCGCTATTGTGAATTCATTTAAACGAAATAATAAAGCTACCATTAATAAATCAGTCCAAAGACTTGAAGATAGGGAAACATGAAATGGTCGTTTTGACCAGGATGATTGGGATGTTGGGGCAAGATAAAATTGATACTTTGGAAGTGAAATTGTAATACCCATTCTCTAGTTTATATTCAATATGAAAAAATTGTTTTTCGTAATGTCCGTTTATTCCTTCTTTTTTTTTTTTTTGCAAACGTCAACTGACAGATAATAAATATGTTTGTTCTGAACAGTACAACAAGTACCATCCATACCTACAGACACGCATCTTCATTCATTCGAAAAAAAATCTAATTGTCAACCCTTTAAAAAAATAATCCTTGCACTTGAATATCTCTAAACTAGACTTGATTTTTAATCCTGCATTATTCCTATCATATTTTCTTTATGAAATAAAAATTTAGGTTTTTGAACAATTACAAATTGGAGTTTTCTATTGAAAAGGTCTTTGTTACTTTAATAATAAAAAAAAAAAATCAACACTTATTCTACAACAAGCTTCTTTTGAAAATACGACTTGAAAATCGCAGGAATCAAAGCAGTAAATTGCAACAAAAATAAAATGATAGTATTTCTGTTAATAATTCCTTGATTTTCATTACTAGTCACCATAACATGTAAGCGTTGACCAGTAGAATAGTGAATGATATTTGCTGGAATCAATCCTAAAAACGTTGCCAATGCAAAAGTTTTTAAAGGAACTCCAGCTCCAGGAGAAGCTAAGTTTACAAACCAATTGGGCATGACAGGAGATAGTCGTAAGAACAACATGAAATAAAGTAAATTTCCTTTCTCATCTGCATCAGCAACCAATCCACGAAATTCTTTTGCTCTTTTTGGATTAATCTTACTAACAAAATCACCAAATCCAACAAGAACACTGAAACAATAGCATAGAGAGGCTCCTAGAGTTGCACAAAATGCAATAGTAGCTTGAGCTTTCCACATTGGCCATAGGGCACCAGATATTAATGATAATATAATTGGGCCAGGTATAGCAAAAGTTTGAAGGAATAAATAGAGGGATATATACAAAACTAGCATCCAATGAGGATGACTCTCGTCATACTTTTGAGAGCAATCCGATAAGATCAAAGCAGTCTTTTGATGATCTTTCATAGCACCTCGAATAAACCATTGAAACCCTTCAACTGCTTCACATTCTTTATATCCTGCAGCACTAGGTGCTAGTTGGAATAGAAAGTATACAAATGTCATCGCTGATACGATATAAAGAAATGCAAGTGGCAAAGGAGATTGCTCTCTTTTGCTCTTCTCTCGTTTCAATAAAATTTTTGTAATTTTCCTACATCAAAGAAAAGCAAGATAAAAAACAATGCTGCTGTTAGTGGATTTTCCCTTTTGAAGTAACAAGGTTTCAATAATGAACTCACTGATTTAATTTATCACTTCGCATCTTTGATCAATGAGTGAAGCAATTCTGATTCTGATGTCTTTACTAAAATAGTACTAAAAAATCTGGTACTTTTTTATTTTCCTCTCACATTTTAAATCTTTTTGTACTAAGTAAAGAAGTCATGGATTTGAGAGATATTTGTACTTTTTATTTACTATAAGGACATAACAATATTAAACAATAATAAAGTTAAAATTTAGTGTTGTAACGAGGTGAAAGAGCAAAATGCATAACGGGTTGGTAGTTCCGGATTTTGGAATAACGAAAACAAGGAATGAACAGTAACAAGTATAAAGTAAGGAAACACGTTGGGAAATTCTCTAGTAAGAATAGCAGTTTGAAACTGATCGACAGTCATTTCAGGTTGAGTTTTAATAATAGTAGGTTTAGATCCTTGTTCAGGATGAACATTCATTTGTCGAATGGCAGCATCTGTAAAACTTTCAGCATCTTCAGCAATAACTTCAATTATTGAACTTTGTTTTTTTAATGGAAAACGACCATTAAGAGGAAGTTGTTCTTCATCTTTTTCTACTTCATCAATTTCATCTCTATTACTTTTATGACTATTATTTCTAGGAGTATCCATATAGGAGCGAAAGAATACCGAACCTTTCACTTTACAAGCAAAAACGTGTTTTGATACATGTGAGCCAATCCAACGAGCAAAGAACATAATACCAAATCTAATCCATAGATTAACTAAATCTAATGGAGTTCCATCAAAATGTTCTACTCGAATACGAACAATTTCTAACATATCTTGTTCCGATACGGATAATTGATTTGCCGTATGTAAAGCATCACGAGCAGCTAAACTTGAAAAAACAGTAATTAAAGTAGGAATTGCCAATAAAGCTGTTGAATCCGCTAATAAATCTTGTTCAGCTATTTTCATTTTAAAAGCTAATTGAATTAAACGAATTCTATCTGAAGATTTTGAAAAATCTTCCCCAGGAGTGGTGGTATTATCATTTCTTCTTTTTCTATCAACTACTACATCTGGACTTGTTGTATCCGATTTCATTGGAGATTTACTAGTTTCACAAAAATCACATTTTCGAAATAATCGATCCATCCATTCTGATAATGTACCAGTATTATTTAAAACATAATATACATTCATTACAAATAAAATGAAAAAAAATAAGAAATCCAATCTTCGTGCAGTACTTACTAAAATGTAATAACACGAATAACAATAAAATTGAGCATGAAATAGAAATCGAGCATAGGTAAATGGCGCACTCATACTTTGAATTACTTTCTTTAATAAACGAATGTAAATCATCATAAAAAATAGATATCCAAATGAAACTAAATATCGAATTGCATCACTTGAATGAAATACGGATACTAAGAAAGAAGGATTATTATTTGCTCCCTGAGCAGTTTCACCTAAAAAAACAAATAAACGAACTGATCCATACGCTAAAAAGTCTGGTAATCTCATACCTAAAACAGAATAAAATATACAATATGCATAACTAAATCGAACATTTCTTTTACGATCAAAATATAAAACAATTCCTTGAATGGGAAGTAAAAAATAAATTACAATGGATTGAAAAAATACATGACGACTTAAAGTATAACTCCATGAGCTTAATAGGCTAAACATTACACTTAAAAAGGTTACAATTAAAGCTAACCAGGAACCGTGATGACCAATATCTCTTTCTATTCTTTCAACTTCTTTTCTTCTCTCATGATAATGATAGAGAACTAACAATAACACTGATAAAACATGTAAAGTATAACCCGCAGCCCATCCTACATCTTGAGAACTACTTACATATCCTGCTCCTGTTTCTAATAGTGAAAGACACAGACTTAATAGGAACAAACCAAGCGAATAGCGAAGTAAAGTGAACATAGTTTCATTATTTGGCCATAAGGTTATAAAAGGATAGAGTACTATTTGATAATTTACCCAATACCAGACAGGAGAAGAAACAAAAATTCCAGATAAACAAGTGCTTGGACTTTCATGACCTAAAATCGCAAGGGTAACTGCGAAAGCCGTCGGGAATAATGGGAAAGCTCGCTTTAACAAAAGAATGTCTGACTCATACATGGTATTCTTCAGATTCACAATTTTTTTTTTGAATGGTACTTTTTTGATACTCGTATCTTTAGGGTAGGTATTTACAAGAAGAAAAGATATTATTTTTTTTTTGCTTTGTCTTTTTAATCGAGATGAAAGCAATTCAAATGAAAGCGACAGATGTGAATGGTGGATGTGACACAATGCACAATGCAATCGGATTCGGATGTAAGAATAATTAACATAGAATAATCTACCTTCACCTTCAAATGATTCGTTGTTGGTTCATTTTAAACACAGATAAATTCAAATTGTCCATCATCTAAAACAAAATGATTTTTTTTTTCAACGATCACCACAAAAATCAGCAAAAAAATGTCGTCCTGGACGCTGTTGTTTTTGATATCCACCCTCCTCCTTTCTACCCTAGCTCAAAATACCACCACAGACTTCAAGAATTTGGGCACTCCCCTTCCGCCAGCACTTGGTGGAGTATTTACTTCAGTCAATTCCCCCGCAAGAGGAGCTCGGTTTGACAATAAGACAGTATTCTGTAATGTGACTTATGCTGGAGGTTTAGTTGAAGCAAACATTACCAATCAATTCGACTTTCCAACAGCAGGTAAAACTGCAGTAACATTAAATGGTACTTGCTTAATTATTAATAGCACGTTTGATGTTGCCGATGGGTTTGGTAAAGCCAATGGAGAAACTCTTGAATTTGGACTTGTAGGAAGTATAAGCACAGTTGCTTGTGGATTACAACAACAAGTTAACATGTGTTGGGGAGTTATTGGTGGAGTATTTGTGGATGCTGATCTTAAACCTGCTCCTCTTTGTATTCACTACACTCGTGTCAGTGCTCAAGGGGGTCATCCCCCTTTCATGAACTTTGGTGTTTTTCCAGGTGAATACACTGCTGATTTTAGTCAAGTCGCTTGCTCACAAACTCCTTCTCGTTCTGATTTGTTATTTGGAACTGAAAATCTCTACTGCAGTGGTACCGCTGAACAAAGATACAACTGTATCAACACTCCAGCTTCTCGTTGCATTCAATCTGGAAAAACTATTTCTGACATTGGTATTGGTATGTCTGTTGGAGGAATTGGACTTTTATTAGTCACTCTTGTCTTCATTCTCGTTATTCAACACTTTGCCCCTAAATAGAATTTGACTTATTTCCCCCCCCTTTTTTCAAAAATTTTTTTTTATTCAATTTTTTTTTTGTGATGATGCAAAGAAAAGAAAATTAGAGTTAAGATATTTTAAATAAAAGAAAAAAAAAGAAAGAGAGAGAGAGAGTTTCAACAAGCCACCCCTTTTGTTTTCATTCAAAAAGTCATTCTTGCTAATTGTAGACAAGGTGCGACTAACAAATAAGATGGTCCAAATAAATTGAATAATGTCCATAATCTTCCAGTCATAGGATTCCATTTCGTTACTTGTAAAGGTTTCTCCAATATAACAACAGAAAATTGTACCATGAAATAACTCATCATTGAAAAAGCAGCTTGCCAATCATTTCCTAATGCTACAAATATTGGATAAACATGAACTAAACCACTTGAAAAAAATGTTAGAGCAATAGAGATTTCTACTGGAAGTCCTCTTTTTCTACAAGGTATATAAATATGTCGAAACAATAACTTTTGAATGACAGTATCCCATCGTTTCCAAAAATCTCCAACAGATACAGATTGAATTGGATTATTCATCAATGGTGGAAACCTTATTCCTAACAATAACCAAATGATATCTAAAACGTCACCATAAACGTACAAGGAAAAGAACGAGTAAAAACATCCAGATACACATGCTGTTGATATGGACAATAAACTTTCCTTTTCAAACCAAACATGACGACTTTGAAACGTCCGTATTGAGAGAATCAAACCAATCACATGCAGTGTTGTATGTAACAATATTTCCAATAATTCTTTTAGTCTTGGAATGAACCAACTAGCTGCTGGAGTACTATCTTGAACATCATAAAATGTTGCAATAACGGAAGAAATTTTAAGCCATAAGGGCTTATCATCTAATCTATCTTCTAAAATGACTTCACTTGTTTTGATTAAATAAAACGCTGAGGATAGAGAAACTACTGCTCGAAATTCAACTTCATCATAAGGTAGAAAATAAACAGAAACAGCACAACAAGAAGAGATAAATAGTGGAAGATAGGTGGAGAAGAGAATATTATGCTTGTTCTTGTAAAAATGGGATAGTGTCACACAAGCACCATTCAAGCACCAAATAGTAAACCATAATAAAGGACCATATTCTTGTTTTGAAGACATTTTTGTTTATGTAATTGACAAAAAAATCGATAAAGTCGTATCCTTCAACCTTACCGTAATTTATGGAAGGAGATTTTTTGAAAAAAGATCAATATGTCTTGTTGTAAGATATTTTGTGTTTACCGGTTTACAAACATTTCTTGTGCCATTGGAAAATCATCCAATTAATTTAACCATGAAGGCGAGGTGCTAGGTCATAGGAAATTAATTAGGTTACAAAAAGTCATTCACAAAATCTAATAAACTTTATCGACATGATGATTCCAAGCATAGGGTGCTTTACGTTTTTCAACATTAAAACAATCTGTTCCTCCACGCAAATAACAAACAAGCACACCAAAATTTGAAGACTGAGTTCCAACAAAAAGTGTTGCCCCAACCAAACACTTGATGTCTGCTAATAAATCAACTGTATCTTGCTCAACTGCTAGATATGTTTTTGTACTATTTCCTCTATCATGCACACGATCTGCACGTCCTTCGTTACCTTCCACAGAGTTTCTTATGAGGAATCCATTAACAGGCTTGTATTCGCTATTTCCCTGTTTTGAAGCTTTCCAAAGCTGAACAAGTTCATGGGCGGAGGCTCCATGGTCCGTGGTAATAATAACAGTATCAAGTGGAATTGCTTGATCTAACTGCCCTAATGCCATGAATGAAGCTTCTAAATAATAACTTTCTGGGACAAAAACAGCTTCCCGATATTTATCTCCTCTACGAATATGAATAGCAATATTCTTTTTTGAAAAATCAACTGAAGTTAATTTTGCATCTACTTTTTTTCGAGTCGTTTCCTTCAATCTTGTCAACATTCTCAATAACTCCACCCGAGTTCCTAAAAAGAAATCCAAATGATGAGCTGCAATATAATTCAATCTTGGAACAGGTTCTTCACTCCATCCAGGTCCACGACAAACATTTACTTTTGAACATCCAGCTTCATAGAAATTGAAACAACCAGTTTCTTTAGAAACGAAAAATGAAAAGGAATCTTCAAATTCATTATTGAAAACAGCTTCATCATTCCATCGACCTTCTCCAGTATTCTTTTTATATCGTCGAGAGATGAAAGCAAATTGCTTTTCTAATGAATATGCATAAAGTATCATATCTGATAACGATAGCATAATAGAACCAAATCCACCTGGTGAAAATGCCAACCGTACTTGCTTTTGTTCCGTTGATTTTTTACAGACTAGTTCATGTTTTGGATCACCAATTAGACTAAGGATACTCTTATAAGTTTCCGTTTTTATTTTCCATTGATTTTTTGGCCATGTATCCACTAGAGGTACACCTCGACGATACAAACGAGAGAGTGAGGTATAATCAACATCTTCATCTTGATTCTTAGCTACAGCATATTTTTCCATTTCTTCTTGCTTCTTTTCTGATAAATGATGAGTTGGTTCTGGGGTCGACTTAGGTAAAACAATTTCTTCTTCTTCTTCTTCGTTGTCACCAACTTCTTCTGTGTTCTTCTCAGATTGAGGTTTTTTATCTTCTTTTTCCTTATGAGAAAGCTCCTCTTCCTTTTCTTCTTCTTCAATTGAGTCCTCCTTTTTAGGATTTTCTTCCTTATTTGACTTTGTCTCATCAGGCTCAGAGTTCTTATCCTTATCATGATGACGCTTTTTTTCGGTCTTATGATGTTTTATATCATCTTTATCTTGGTTTGAGTCATGTGACTTCTTTCCTGGTTGAACGGTTTCATCGAAGTTTTGAGTAGGAGAAGTATCATCTGATATATCATCTAAATGTGTAATATTTGTATCATTTGCACGATTTATCAGAACAACAAAGACGGTGATGATGAGAAAGATGAAAAGGAAAAAGGAGAAATAAAAGCGTTTTCGTTCAAATTTAAAGTAGATATATTTCCTATCATCAACTCCTTTATCATCTTCACTTATTTTCAATGCAGTATAACTTCCAAAAGATGTCCACCATCTCAACATTTTTTGAAAGGTTCAAGTGAGCAGTGGTACTACTAACTCACACTAGTATCTTCTGAAAATACAGTAGTGGTGCAAAATCCTCTTTTGAAATGAATTCTCTTGCAGATGAGCTTACGGAAGTTCTACATGGTGTTGTTCCTGTTCAAAACAAGAAATTAGTATTTGATGATTCATTTGATTGTTTGTTAATAAGCTTTATATCTTTATTAACAGCAATATCCACCTTTATTGAATTCGGAGTTCGTTTGTAAAAAAAAATTATGTTTCTTAATGATAATATTACTAATTAAACAAAAAAATAAGACTACAACAACGACTCCACAAGCTCTGATAGCAATAGATGGTTCATTTCTCACTATATTTTCAATTTTTTCCTTTATCTTATCCAAGTTTCTCAAAAATTTTGGAAGGAATGAAAGAAGACGGTCGGTTCAAGGTAAGATAGTTGCATATATTGTTTTCTTTTTTTTTAAAACATTAAAAACTGACCCTTGACAATATAAATAAAGTGTTAACAGAACGATTAAGACAAGTGAAATTGAATGAAAACCCAAGCAAAATTGTACGTAATTTTGAAACAGCTGTAAAACGAGATGGTATTTGGAGAAGTGTTCCAAATAATTTGCTAATAAAAGGAGATGTTATTGCATTACAATGTAATACAATTGCTATTGCTGATGTGATTAGGTAATGAACAACTAAGAATTGCGAAAATAAAGGAGACTAACAGTATTTTTTTGGATAGACTATCAGATGGAAAGTTTACGAAACGATTTGATTCATTAGGACAACGAATGAAACGACGAACTTCTTCAGCATCATCATCATCATCTCCAATGTCTACATCACAAAGTAAAACGATGAATTTTTTAGATTTGATTGATGTTGAATTTTATCGTGTCGAAGCTAGTCCATTGGTTTCGGATGTATCAACATTTTTAAATGAAGCAGATCTTGCTCAGGTAGGTAACTACTTGTTTCTTTTGAAAAATGGTGGCAAATCTGACTATATTTGTACAATAGAAAACACAGGCTGGTGAACAATTTCGAGAAATGTTCATCCTTCTTCGTTCTGTTGCTGTGTTAGGTTATATAATATTTGGAATAATACTTGGAGTTATTAAATATGTATCAGTTCCGCCTGCTTATCAATTTCCTGAATTCATTTTAGCACGTTCTGCTACACTCTTGTGTTTATTACCTGGGTTGAGTTGGTAAGAGAAAAGAAAAAAAATAAAATTCACAATAACTAATATTGAAAAAAGGTCAATATTTCGCTGTGGAATTGAGATATATTGGATTAATAAAATGATGAAGGTTGGAAAGAAGGGTGACAAAGGTTTGTTTTGATGTTGCGATAAAATAAAAGAAAGAAGGCTAATTCACATATATTCATTCTTTAACGAATAGTTCCAAGTCTGTGGAGGTTTCCTAAAGGACCTTTAACACCATGGACTTTGATTCGTCTGATGGGCTCAGTAACTGCTTTGTGTGGTTTAGGTAAAATCTTTAATTAATTCATTTTTTCCAAAAAACGATATTCTCACGATACATAGACGAGGATACACTGTTGGTGGATTCCCCTGCGGTAGAAGAAGTGTTTTTATTGAAGGGTGAAAAAAAGACAAAAGTTATTGACTTGTGTTTGGATTCAAAAGAAAGATCTGGGTTAAGATTTGAAGATCCACAATGGAAAATTCATTTAGGATCTTTAAAACCACTAGGATTGGCTTGTTCACTTTCAACGAAATCTGAAAATTTCTTTGTAAGGTTTTAATACTTTTTTAGAAAAATAAACCCACTAACTTGTTAACTTTGTAAAAAGAAACAACGAAATTATACCGCCAAGTTTCTTGAAACTGGTGGTGATGACTCATTGATTGAACTATTTCAAAATACAAAGATTCCAACCCATTTTCAACAACTTGCAGGTAAGCGACTTACCTTTTTATATTGGCTTGATAATTTGTATTGGTTGACTCACTCTCATTTTTTTCTTCCAGCTACAATGGGATTTGATGATAACTTGGCCAACTTTAAAATTCGTGCAAGATGTAAAGTGATCGCACGAGATCAGAAAAGCATTCATTCGTAAGTATCTACTCATGTTAAACTGAGATGATTATCAAAACTTACCATCATCATATATAGCTCAACTTTTCATGGAAAGCAAGTAATTGATTGTGTGGTGATAGAAATGCCAGAAATGTCAACTCCAACCGTTCCAACGACACCAGCTGCTGCAGTTCTTCCAACAGCAAAGCAAGAGCCAGTTCTCCATTTAGTCTGCTGGGGTAAGATTTTCTTTAATATATAATAAATCGCTAATCATCATTTCTAGGGAGTCCTGCTTTGTTAATAGGATATTGTTCCGAGTATTGGGATGGAACCTCGATTTGGTCACTGGATGAGCAAACACGACGCCAAGTCGACTCAATGAGCAGACAATGGGACAAGGAGGTAAATTCCTTGTTTTTCTATCTTAATGAATGATTATCTAACTTTCTTGCCTTGTTAGGATTATGATGCCGTTGCATTCTGTTATGGACCAATGCCATTTTCTTCAGCCTTTATGCCAGATGCAGCAACAGGTGGGTAAAATATCAACTAAGGTTTTTTTTCGTTTTTTACCACTAACCACTCGCAATACAAAATAAGATTCTTTTATTGTGTACAGACCTTTAACAACGGATGAACTACAACTACGAATGAAGCCATATCATCCAGACAGCGTTACCAAATATCACCATCCACAACATCATCCCTCGCCCTTACCTGATTATTCTAGTAAGTTTAAATTCAGAAAGAAATATGTGATATATCTAATGAAAACAAAAAATAGAGGATAGTATTGACTTGAATGGTGTCCGTACTCACATAATATGTTCAAATCTCATTCGTGGACAAATTTTCACTGGTATGGTCGGTTCTCGAGATCAACCAAAAGTGGAAATTTCAAGTTCCGTTGAGACTTTACGACAATGTAAGATGCTTCTGTAAAACAGTGAAAAACATCTTGACGACTCATAATGAGTAAAAACAATTTTAAAAAAGGTGGAATTCGATTCGTTTATTTTTCTCCACGAGAAACACGTCGAAGTCGTAAAGTTGCTGAAAAAATGGGATTAGAAACGGATTGGAATACTTCAATTTCGTTATCAGCGGAAAAGGATTTGACAGAGAATGATGGTTTGATGGATCAAGATATTGGTAAGGAAAAGGAAAAAAATGCTTTTGTGAAACTCACAGAAAATGCTCAATCTAGATTATGCAGATTGGGAACGAAAAGCACACATGCCTCGAGGTATTGAAGCAATTCGAAAACACATCGTTGAGGTTGATGATGTTCCATTACGAGTTTCTGTCTTTACTGATAGTTTACCACATACAATAGCTCAAATGTTGCAAGTGTTGAAGGATCGAGCTGAGGTTGTTGCATCATTTGGCTCTCCTATGGGAGGTAGGTTTCAATCAAGAAATTCATTTTTTTTAAAGATTGATGTTGTATTTTTTTCAGGGAATTTTTCATTGAGCTTTATGAAATCTTCAGTTGGGATATCAATTGTTCCAAGTTTGATGCTTTCAAGTGAAGAAAATGAGGAAACTCGTTTAAGTTTAGAATTTGGCAAATTAGCTTGTTCTTTCACCCTTTTTGATACTCAAATTTCTCATCTACATTCTTTATTAGGTGAAGGTAGAGTAGCTCTGTACAATTATCGACAAGCAAATCAATTATTTGCTGCATTATCAATAATAGGATTTCTTGGACAATGTGCTTCTTTCTGTGTTGGTAGGTTTTCTTTGAACGGTACAAATTCGAAAGAGCTAACTTAACCCTTAGTGGCATGCCCGATGTTCTCAGTGAGTCATACACTATGGCTTGTCTTTGTAACCATCCCTTTACAATCTCTTTCACCAGCATTTAGACCTAGATCAAAACAAGAAATGTTAAGAAAAAGAATGCCATGGAAGAAAACGGCTGTGGATGGTAACGTTGAACATTTCTACTTCTCTAGTACAGTGCTAACTTTGTTTTTTTTCTTAGAAAATCATCCAATGCGAAGATATGTTTTTTATGCAGCATTTCGTTTATTACCATGTTTTGGTTTCTTAAGTGGGATTTACTTTTGGGCTTTAGTGGAGACTGGATCAAATTTTAGTTGGATAGGTCACACTAATACAAATGAGACCATTCTCACTCCTCAATCAATAATGGGTGGTAAATGTGGTTTTTGTAATTGAATTAGTATTTAGAACTGACATAGAAAAAAATTAACAATAGTACAATCCATGTCATTAATTGCCTTTGTATGGATGGGATGTTGGGTATCAGCTTCTTTTGCAAGTAGAACTGAATCAGAAATACATTTAGAAAGAAAATATTGGTTAATATGGTGAGTCTTTTATTTTTTATTATTGTGAATAAAAACTAACTTTTTTTTTTTTAACAACAAGGCTTGTCATTTCATTGCTTGCTGTTGGATTACAAATGATATATAATTGTATTTTTGCTCAAATTTGGTTAGGTCAATGCGCTTTAGCATTTCCAACGTATTCATCTGTTGGAATTTATTACGTTCTAGTTCTTGCTCCTCCTGTATTTGTACCATTTTTTGCATTTCCAGTGAAAAAACATGATCAAAAACATTATTTACGAAGTATGCAAATGTTAAGATTAGATTTTGAAACTAAACTTGGTCAGTTTTCCCCTAAATAGTATTAGTCTTGTATGTGTTTGCGTAAATGTGTACATTATTTTATTTGTAAATTATAATAAATAATAATTCTATTAACAAGGGAAAAAAGTAGATTTTTTTCGAAAAGTAAATTGTACTTTCCTTGATATCAAGAATATTTTCCTGAAAACAAATACTTTTGATATTTGTATTTCACATAAGTCCTTTCCACTTTTTATGCTAACAAGGAAAAATCTCCCATTTAGACACTTCTCACTTTGTTATTTATGCAAGTTCTCAAATTTTCAACAACTGTACCGGTACTGAAGTGGTACTTTTTTCGTTTTCAGAAAGTGTAAACAAACTTTGGTTAATAGAATGAGGAAGATTCGGGTGGGAGTGGTGAAATATTGTCCAGAAATCTTTGATATATGGAATGGTATGCATGGTCGATTTACTGCTCGAGGGGTTGACTTGGATTTTGTTACATTTGAAAGTTATGAATCACAAAACTCTCATTTAATAAAAAAGAACATTGATATTGCTTGGAATGGTCCATTAGCACATGTTCGTTTACAAAAGTTAACTCAAAGTGTTTCATTAGGTATGCGAGACGTAGATCGTGACTTTTCTTCCATTCTCATCTCAAATCGCCCCTTTAGAGGATTAAAACAAATGCATTTTAAAACTATTTATGCAGGTACAGTTGATTCACCTCAAGCATATATTCTACCATTTCATTTTTTAAAGACTGGTTTAAATATTGACCTAGAAACTTTAAACGTTATTAGATTTGATAGAGATATTGGTAAGCATGGAGATACTGCTTTAGGGGAAATTGAAGTATTAAAAAATGTTCATAAATCTAAGGAGGAAAGTTATGGATTTGTGAGTAAAATGGAGTTTGACCGTTGTTCCTTTTCAAATGAGTTGAATATTTTACATAAATTTCCAGGATTTGATCATTGTCAATTTGATTGTTTGGCTAGTTATCCAATAGAATATCGTGATATGTTTCAAAAAGCTTTGTTTTCAATGGATATGAATAATGAGTTTGATGCTAGGGTTATGAAAATGGAAGGAATTCGTTCAAAATGGGAACAACCTAGAGAATCTGGTTATAATTCAATGAGAGAAGCTTTGGCTTTGGAAAAAAACGTAGAATTTCCTCCATTGCTTCATACTATCGACAATCATCCCTTTCATTCTCTTAAAATACAGTAAAATTTCATGAAACTAAAAATAAAGATCACAATGTGAGATTTGATTAATCCTATTTGCAAGCGTAATATATTCCAAAATATATAAAAGCTTTCAAAGTTTATAGGAAATCATTGCTTTTCATCCCACAGATCACAGCGAAAATCGGAGTCAGTAGTTTAAAAAATGGACTGTACAACTAACACTTGATCTGTCTTCGAAAGTCTAGTTCCAATCTTATTCAAAGACACATTTCTCTATGTGGATTACAATTCTCACAGAATAAGTACTCGCAACAATAATCACGTCTACGTCATTTATTTGCTTTTGTTGTCAAGTTTAGTTTTTATGTTGTCCATTTTGGCTGAGTAAATGAGCAAATACTAAGATTTGATATTAAGAAGATACCAACCATGGTACTTAAGAAAACCTGTAGCAGTAGTACTGTATCTAAATTTTGATCCAAAAAAAAAAAAAACTTTTCCTTGAAGAACCTATCTAAGAGGATGACATCGCCTCAATCATGTTTGACATGCCTAAAGCCTTTACAACTTCCTGGAAAGCCAAATGGAGAAGGATTCACGGTAGATATAGACTTGATTGAAGTTCTATCTCCTTTAGGACAAAAATATCCACGTTGTAGTAAAAATCATATGAATTGTGCAAGTTGTCTAAGAACGTACTTTTTAAAAGAAGGATGGAAAGTGAATATAAGTTGCCCAAATTGTCCAGAGCTACTTTTGGAAAAGGATTATCTATTTTTGACTGGAGGAATTTGTGTTGGATGTCACAATATTCGTTCATTAAATTCAGTTTGCAAATCTGATTCACATTATATGTGTGATATATGTTACCAAAAACTGATGGATGCGGAAAGATCAAAGGAGAATTTCACAGAAATGTCAAATGAAGTAGCTTGTTATGTTTCAGAATGTTCAATAAAAAAGCCTCTAGTTTTAAAAGAAATTGGTTTCAAATGTTATTGTTGTAAACAACGAAGTTCACTTTTTCAAGTGAGTTTATGTAAACGTGTTTGTGACGTTTGTATCAAAAAGCAATTTGATTTGGATGATCCTCCAATAGATGCTACATGTTTAGTACATCCATTAGATAAAAGTTGTATAACTAAATTATCTTCTGTAATAGTATCAATTGGAGAACGATGTCAAATATGTTATGAAAGAACAAAGGATCGTTCATATTGTGATAAACATTCAGTATGTTCGTCATGTATGAAATGTTATCTTGAAACAGATATTCATTTGAAACCATATTATCATACATTTAATTGTCCAATTCCTTCATGTCAAACTAAAATTGGTTATGATGATGTTAGAATTTTAGTTGGAATTAAATTTAATAAATGGATTCAAAATATCAATAAAGGATTTTGTTGTCAAAATTATGAATGTTCTCGTAGAAAATCAAATGAGGATAATAATTTTGTTTTTGCCAGTGTAACGGAAATGTGTTGTAAAGGATGTTTAAATACTATTTGTGTTGTATGTAGAGAACAGCAATTAGATTTAGAAGGAGGGGATCATCAATGTACATCTCAAGAAAATCAACAAATTCTTCAACTTTTAAGGGATCCTATGAGTAATCTTCGTCCTTGTCCTCGTTGTTTAAGTTTAATTGAAAAAATTGAAGGATGTAATCATATGACTTGTGATGGTGCATTAGGTTGTGGTTGGGAATTTTGTTGGCTTTGTCTAGTCCCTTATTCTACTCATAATACTTGTCTTGGAGATCGTGCACTCAAAAAGTATATTCCTCAAAAAATTAAAACGCGTCCTTCTTTATTTTCTAAAATGCGTCTTACATTAGCTTGTTTTGGAAATTGAGGTTTGTTTTCATGTTCTTCTTTTTGCTAAATATATGTTGTTGTTCTCTTCGTTTGGGTGTTGAATATTAGGTTTTTTTCTTCTTTTCATTTTTTTTAATATACTTATGTTTTGACTAAAGCTATAACCAAAAAAAAAGAATTAATTCATTTTCTGAATTGTTCTTGTCAACGCCTGTTTGTGGATTCTTTGATGCACTTTCTTTATGTACATTGGTGGTTTCATGCACTTTTAAACAGGTTTTCAGTTTTTCACACAAAAACCCACACATGCTGGTATTGATTCGAAGAAAAATCTTCAACAAGAAGAAGAACGAGGAAGGGGATGAATACAAAAATGATAAATCTCGAAAAATATCAAAGGAGATAGATGGTTGTTCACAGCATGAACAAAAAGAAGATGTAGATGAAATTGAACAAAATATGAAAAGAACTCGTCAAGCTGAACGTGAGTATCAAGAGAAATTTCTAACTGCTTGTCATACCAAGTTAAAAAAGGAGGCAATTACTTGGACAGATATTTTCAAATCTTCCTTACCTAATCAAATAGCAATTCTTGATGAAATAATTACAAATAATCCTAATTTGATAAATGTAATTCCAAATTTCATGTTAAATACTTGCTCTCCACCTGGTTGGGGAAAGGCTCAAGAGAATACTTTATTGCATTATGCTATGTTATCAGGAGAAAAAGAATTCATTGACTTATTTCGAAAACATCGAGCGGATTTAACAGTAAAGAATTTCTTTAAACAACGACCTTTAGATTTATATCAGCAACCGGATCGCGCTCAATATATTCGATTTATTGAAAGAGATTCAATTTTAATTACAATAGCTTTCCAGCACAGTGGGATCCGAAGCTTGGAATTCACGTGACTTGAAGTCG
>JADMIO011116427.1_pt1 | contig 89300 bp, 85 predicted proteins | sample 8958161 | NCBI WGS metagenome assembly JADMIO01 (sample SAMN16585339, study PRJNA669376) | soil metagenome | isolation source: Crop rotation soil | place: USA: Cullars Rotation, Alabama | collected 2011
GCGACAACTTGTCCACGTGGAATTCTAAGCTTAGGATCCCAATGTGCTGGAAAGGTACCGGACATAGACCTTCAGCGCCGCCGCCTTGCCGTGGTCCTGCAGCGTCTCGTTGCGCACGTAGAGGTCCACCAGGTCGTCACGCACCCCGCTGTGCGCGACCAGCCGCGCGCCCTGGCCGCCATAGTTCTGGACGTAGTGCAGCGCCGCCGGCCCGACCCCAATCGGGGCCACGTCCACCATCCCGCCGACCAGGGCGTTGATGTAGAGATCCGCGCCGGTCGAGGGCAGCTCGACCAGCTTGACGTCCGCCGGGCTGAGGCCCGCCGCCTGCAGCGAGCGCAGCACGATCTCGCCCTGCACCTGGCCAGGGCTGTAGGCGATGCGCTTGCCGCGCAGGTCGGCCAGCGTTCGGATGTTCGATCCCGGCGCAGTCGCCAGCTTGAACAGCGGATGGTTGGCCGGATCCTCGCGGAAGCGGATGGCGATCATCTTCACCGGCATGCCGACCCACACCGCCCGGATCGGCGGGATGTCGGCGGCCGAGCCCACGTCCAGCGCGCGGGCGTGGAAGGCCTCGGTCACCGCCGGTCCGCCGGCGATCTCGGCCCAGCGGATCTTGAACGGCAATTCCTTGATCCAGCCGGTGTGCTCCAGCACCCGCTGGGTCATCGGATCGCCGATGGCGAGTGTCACACCCGGCGGCACGCGGTCCGGCAGCGGCGCATCCAGCGGCAAGGCGCCGGCCGCCAGAGCTTGCGGTCCGGACCTGGCGAAGACGCCGCTATGCGTCCTGGCTGCGTTCGCCATCACGCCCGCCGACGCCGCCAGGGCGAGCGCGGCGATCACGATGACGCCTGTGCGGGTGGAGGCCATGCCTGGTGCTCAAAGCTTTCGAGAAAAGGTGCGCGCCGCGGCCCGAAGGGAGGAGAGGGCCGCGGCGCGGGTCGGCGCGATCAGGGAGGGTGATCAGCCGATGACGTTGAAGAGGTCGCCCTCGATCGGGCGGGAGCGGAAGCCGTCGACGCCCTGCGGCAGTTCGCCGGCCACCGTGATCCGCCGCACCACGCGCGGCAGGTCGAAGTGGGCGTAGTCGATGGGCCCGGCGTGCGAGACGGCGGCGTTGTCCCACAGCACCACCGCGCCCTGGCTCCAGCGGAAGCGCACGCCGTACTCGGGCCGGGTGATCTCCTCGTAGAGCAGGTCCAGCAGGTACTGGCCTTCCCGCTCCTTCAGGCCCTCGAAGTGGGTGATAACGCCGGCGTTGAAGAACAGCGCCCGCTCGCCGGTCTCGGGATGCAGTCGCACCAAGGGATGCAGGGAGACGAACGGCCCGGTCGAGCGCCCGTCGCGACGCGGCCCCCGCGCCTCGGCCGCATCGTAGGCCGAGGTCTGGTGCACGGCCTTCAGGTCGTCGACCAGCGCCTTGATCTTGGGCGACAGGCCTTCGTACGCGGCCACCAGGTTGGTGAAGAGGGTGTCGCCGCCATAGGGCGGGATGTTCACCCCCTGCAGGATCGAGAACCGGTTCGGGTTGGCGACGAAGGTGATGTCGATGTGCCAGCCCTTGTAGTCGCGCGGCGGCCTCCGCCCGATGGCGCGGGTGTCGTTGGCCACGCGGCGTTCGCGGTACTCGTCAATGGCCCGCTCCCAGATCTCCGGATGCTCTTCCAGGCCGTCGGCGATGGGGTGGGCAGGCGTCAGCGGCCCGAACTGGCGGCCGAAGGCCTTCAGCTGGTCGTTGTCCAGGCTCTGATCCCGGAAGAACACCACGCGCCAGTGGCGGATGGCCTTGCGCACCTCCTCCAGCGTCTCAGCGTCGAGCGGCCGCGACAGGTCGACGCCCGAAATCTCGGCCCCGACGATCGAGGTGGCCGGCTCGACCACGATGCGGTCGTATCGCGCGTTCCACCGGGTTTCCGGCGGCTGGTGTCGAAGGGCGGCGGCGCTGCTCATCACGTTGTGTCCCTGCAAGCTCAAGCGTTACACATATAATTCCCATCATTTTAATAGGTATTGTCAACGCAGGACAGATCGTCGCGGCGAGGAGAAAATCTGGCGCGAGCGCGAGCGGGGCTGACAACGACCGATGGCGGCGCAGCGCGCCGCCATCGCTGGCCGATGCGGAGGCAGTCGCCCTGCCAGGACGGTTAGATCGATGGCCTCGGTTGACAGAACGGCCTATTCGGCCTCTCCCGTGGCCTCGGGTCGCTTGCCCGCCTAACCGTCGGACGAACAGTCATGACCTCCCCGATTTCAACGGCCGGCGCCACGGTCGCCCGCATCGCCCTGCCGGCCGAAGACGAAGACGTCGCAACCTTCCGGCGCGCCCTGGTCGCCAAGCTGACCTATGCGGTCGGCAAGGACCCGATCGTGGCGTCCAACCACGACTGGTTCATGGCCACGGCCCTGACCGTACGCGATCGCATCGTCGATCGCTGGTTCCCCTCGACGCGCGCGACCTACAACGAGAAGCGCAAGCGGGTTTACTACCTGTCGCTGGAGTTCCTGATCGGCCGCCTCTTGGGCGACGCGCTCAACGCCCTGGGCCTGACCGAGACCATGCGCGCGGCCCTGCGCGAGCTGGGCGTCGACCTCGAACAGCTTCGGGTCATCGAGCCGGACGCCGCCCTCGGCAACGGCGGCCTGGGGCGCCTGGCCGCCTGCTTCATGGAAAGCATGGCGAGCCTTTCGATCGCCGCCTACGGCTACGGCATCCGCTACGACCACGGCCTGTTCCGCCAACAGATCAAGGACGGCTGGCAGATCGAGGTGCCGGAGAACTGGCTGGCGTCCGGCAATCCCTGGGAGTTCGAGCGGCCCGAGGTGCTCTACCACATCGGCTTCGGCGGCAGCGTCGAGCACGCCGAGGATGAGCAGGGCAATCCGCGCTACACGTGGCGCCCGGCCGAAACCGTCGAGGCCCAGGCCTACGACACTCCCGTCGTCGGCTGGCGCGGCCGGCATGTGAACACCCTGCGCCTCTGGTCGGCCCGCGCGCCCGACCCGCTGGGCCTGGAGGAGTTCAACCGCGGCGACCACATCGGCGCCCTGGCCTCCCAGTCACGCGCCGCGGCCATCACCCAGGTGCTCTATCCCAGTGACGAGACCCCGGCGGGGGCCGAGCTTCGTCTGCGCCAGGAGTACTTTTTCTCCTGCGCGGCCCTGCAGGACATCCTGCGCCGCCACATGGCCCAGCACGGCGGCGACCTGAAGAGCCTGCACGAGCACGTCGCCATCCAGCTGAACGACACCCACCCGGCGATCGCCATCCCTGAGCTGATGCGCCAGCTGGTCGACGTTCACGGCGTCGAGTGGGAGGAGGCCTGGGACATCACGGTCAAGACCTTCTCCTACACCAACCACACCCTGCTGCCCGAGGCGCTGGAGCACTGGCCGGTGCCGCTGATGGAGCGGCTGCTGCCGCGCCACATGCAGATCATCTACCTGATCAACGCCCTGCATCTGGATCGCCTGCGCGCGGCCGGCAAGATCGAGGCAAGCGAACTGGGCGCGGTCTCCCTGATCGACGAGAACGCGGGCCGTCAGGTGCGCATGGGCTGGTTGAGCTTCGTCGGCTCGCACAAGGTCAACGGCGTCTCGGCCCTGCACACCGACCTGATGCGCCAGACGGTGTTCTCGACCTTCAACCGCCTCTACCCGGACCGCATCGTCAATAAGACCAACGGCGTCACCTTCCGCCGCTGGCTGATGGAGGCCAACCCTGGCCTAACCCGCCTCCTGGTCGACACGGTCGGCGAGAAGGTGCTGGACGATCCCATGGCGCTGGAGGGCTTCGCCGCCTTCGCCGACGACACTGGCGTCCAGCAGCGCCTCGCGGAGGTGAAGCACCAGTCCAAGGCCGCCCTGGCCGGGCACATCTATCAGCGGCTGCACATCCGGGTCGATCCCGACGCCCTGTTCGACGTCCAGATCAAGCGCATCCACGAGTACAAGCGCCAACTGCTGAACATCCTGCACACGATCAACCAGTACGACGCCATGCGCGCCCAGCCGATGCGGGACTGGACGCCGCGCGTGAAGATCTTCTCCGGCAAGGCGGCGGCCAGCTACCACCGCGCCAAGCTGATCATCAAGCTGGCCAACGACGTCGCCAATGTCGTGAACTCCGACCCCACCCTCAGGGGCCGGCTCAAGGTGGTGTTCCTGCCGAACTACAACGTCTCCCTGGCCGAGGAGATCATCCCGGCCTGCGACCTCTCCGAGCAGATCTCCACCGCCGGCATGGAAGCCTCCGGCACCGGCAACATGAAGCTCGCCCTGAACGGCGCCCTCACCATCGGCACGCTCGATGGCGCCAACGTCGAGATCAAGGAGCGGGTCGGCGACGACAACATCTTCATCTTCGGCCTGACCGCCGACCAGGTGGAAGCCCGCCGCCGCAAGGGCCTTGGCACACGCGAAATCGTGGCCGCCTCGCCGCCGCTGGCCCAGGTGCTGGAACAGATCTCATCCGGCGTCTTCTCGCCCGGCCAGCCGGACCTCTACCGCGACCTCGTGAACGACCTACTCGAACATGACCACTTCATGGTGCTGCCCGATTTCCAGGCCTATGTGGACACACAGAGGGACGTCGCGAACCGGTTCCTGGAGCCCGCCGCCTGGCGTCGCTCGGCGATCCTCAACATCGCCAACATGGGCTGGTTCTCGTCCGACCGCTCCATTCGGGAGTACGCGGAGGAGATCTGGAACGTGCCCGCGGCAAAGGCTTGAGCCCATCGCGCAACCCCGGCTGGCGGCTGGCGCCGGAGGCGGCCCTGGCCGTCGTCGAAGGCCGCCTCGCCGATCCGTTCGCCGTCCTTGGGCCCCACAAAGTCTCCCGCGGGATCGCCATTCGCGCCTTCGTCCCACACGCCGCGACCCTGGAGGCGCGCGGGCCCGACAGCGCCGTGCTGGCAAGCTTCGAGCGGACCCACACCGAGGGCCTGTTCGAAGCCTTCGTCCCGAGCGGGAAGCCGCCGCTCACCTACCGCCTCTTCGCCGCCAACGCCGGAGGGGCCTGGGATTTCGACGACCCCTACCGCTTTGGCCCGATCCTCGGCGAGCTCGATGACTACCTCCTGGTCGAGGGTTCGCATCGCCAGCTCTACGAGAGGCTAGGCGCCCACCTGACGACCCATGAGGGCGTCGCCGGCGTCCGCTTCGCGGTCTGGGCCCCCAGAGCCTCCCGCGTCTCCGTCGTCGGCGACTTCAACGCCTGGGACGGCCGCCGCCATCCCATGCGCAAGCGGATCGACAGCGGGCTGTGGGAAATCTTCCTGCCCGGCCTGGGCGAGGGCGCGGTCTACAAGTACGAGATCCTCTCGGCGTCGGGCGCCCTCCAGCCGCTGAAGGCCGACCCCTTCGGCTTCGGGTCGGAGCTTCGCCCCTCCACCGCCTCGGTCGTCCGCAGCACGGACGCCTTCCCCTGGACTGACGCCGCCCACCGGACCAGCCACACCGGGTACGAGCGCCGCAAGCCGATCTCCATCTACGAAGTCCACCTCGGCTCCTGGCGCCGCGGCTGGGCCGGCGAGTGGCTGACCTACGACCAGCTCGCCGACCAGCTGATCCCCTACGCCGCCGATATGGGCTTCACCCACATCGAGCTGATGCCGATCACCGAGCATCCGCTGGACGATTCCTGGGGCTACCAGCCCATCGGCCTCTTCGCCCCCACCGCCCGCTTCGGCGACCCCGCCGCCTTCGCGCGCTTCGTCGACCGCGCTCACCAGGTCGGCCTCAGCATCATCCTCGACTGGGTGCCGGCCCACTTCCCGACCGACCAGCATGGCCTGGCCCGTTTCGACGGCGAGCCGCTCTACGAAGCCGCCGACCCGCGCCGCGGCTTTCACCCGGAGTGGAACACCGCGATCTTCGACTTCGGCCGCCGCGAGGTCGCCAACGTCCTCTACGCCAGCGCCCTCTACTGGCTGGAAGTCTTCCACATCGACGGTCTGCGCGTCGATGCGGTCTCGTCCATGCTCTACCTCGACTACTCCCGCAAAGCCGGCGAGTGGCTCCCCAATGCCGAGGGCGGACGCGAGAACCGCGAGGCCGAGGCCTTCCTCAAACAGCTCAACGTCCTGGTCCACGCCGAGCAGCCGGGGGCGATCACCGTCGCGGAAGAGTCCACCAGCTGGCCCGCCGTCAGCCGCCCCACCTGGGACGGCGGTCTCGGCTTCGATTTCAAATGGAACATGGGCTGGATGCACGACAGCCTGCACTACATGGCGCGCGAGCCGGTCCATCGCCGCCACCATCACGACGAGCTGACCTTCGGCCTGCTCTACGCCTACTCGGAAAACTTCGTCCTGCCGCTGTCCCACGACGAGGTGGTCTACGGTAAACGCTCGATCCTCGGCCGCATGCCGGGCGACGACTGGCAAAGATTCGCGAGCCTTCGGGCCTACTACGGCTTCATGTGGGGCTACGCCGGCAAGAAGCTGCTCTTCATGGGCCAGGAGTTCGGCCAGGGCGGCGAGTGGAACTTCGCCGGCCAGCTCGAGTGGAATTTGCTGGATCAAGCGTCCCACCAGGGCGTTCAGGCCCTGGTGCGCGACCTCAACCATCTCTACCGGGACAATCCCGCCCTCCACGCAAGCGACTGCGAGCCCGAGGGCTTCCGCTGGATCGTCGTCGACGACGCCGCCCAGTCGGTTTTCGTCTGGCTGAGGCGAGGCGGTGAGGCAGACCCGCCCCTCGCCGTCGCCTGCAACTTCACCCCGGTTCCGCGCGAAGGCTACCGCATCGGCCTGCCGCATGCCGGGCGCTGGCGCGAGGTGTTCAACTCGGACGCCACCACCTATGGCGGCTCCGGATCGAGCAACCTCGGGGAAATCCACGCCGAGCCCCAACCTTCACATGGTTTTGAAGCGTCCGCGGCTATAGTTCTGCCTCCAATGTCAGCGGTCTTCTTCCGATTTGAGCCGTAATGCCGGAACGCGATAACGAGACCATCGAGGCCGCCCCTGTCAGGCCGCGTCCGAGCGCGCCCCTGGCCCGCTACGCCATGGCCTATGTGCTGGCGGGCGGACGCGGATCGCGCCTGTTCGAGCTCACCGACGTGCGCGCCAAGCCTGCGGTCTACTTCGGCGGCAAGTTCCGGATCATCGACTTCGCGCTCTCGAACGCGCTCAACTCCGGCATCCGCCGCATCGCGGTCGCCACCCAGTACCAGGCGCACAGCCTGATCCGTCACCTGCAGCGCGGCTGGAACTTCTTCCGGCCCGAGCGCAATGAGACCTTCGACATCCTGCCGGCCAGCCAGCGCCTGTCGGAGGACCGCTGGTATCTCGGCACCGCCGACGCGGTGTTCCAGAACATGGACATCGTCCAGGACTACGAAACCCGCTTCATCGTCGTGCTCGCCGGCGACCACGTCTACAAGATGGACTACGAGCCGATGCTGCAGCAGCACGTCGAGCAGGGGGCGGACGTCACCGTCGCCTGCATCGAGGTGCCGCGCGAGGCGGCCACCGGCTTCGGCGTCATGAAGGTCGACGCCAACGATCGCATCGTCGAGTTCGTGGAAAAGCCGGCCGATCCGCCGCCGATGCCAGGCGATCCCAGCCGCTCGCTGGCCAGCATGGGCGTCTACGTCTTCAACACCAAGTTCCTGGCCGAGGTGCTGCGGCAGGACGCGGCCGACCCCAACTCAAGCCGCGACTTCGGCAAGGACATCATCCCGCGCCTGGTCAAGGAAGCGAAGGCCGTCGCCCATCCCTTCGGCCTCTCCGCCATCCGGGCCAGCGCCGACGCTCCCTCCTACTGGCGCGACGTGGGCACCATCGACAGCTACTTCGCCGCCAACATCGACCTGACGGAGGTGGTCCCCGACCTCGACCTCTACGACCGCAACTGGCCGATCTGGACCTACAGCGAGATGAACGCCCCGGCCAAGTTCGTGCACGACTATCCGGGCCGTCGCGGCAGCGCGGTCGCCTCGCTGGTCTCCGGTGGCTGCGTCGTCTCCGGATCCAGCGTCTGGCGCTCGCTCCTGTTCAACGACGTGCGCGTGAACTCCTACAGCTCGGTCGAGCTGGCCGTCGTGCTTCCGGGCGTGCGCATCGGCCGTTCGGTGCGCCTGCGCAACGTCATCGTCGACCGCGGCGTGAAGGTGCCCGAGGGCCTCGTCGTCGGCGAGGACCCGATCGCCGACGCCCAGCGCTTCCGCCGCTCGCCGTCGGGCGTCTGCCTGATCACCCAAAAGATGATCGATCAGCTGGCCTGATGGCGCGTATCGAGGTCCTGTCGGTCGCGTCCGAGGCCTATCCCCTCGTCAAGACCGGCGGCCTGGCCGACGTGGTCGGCGCCCTGCCAGGCGCTCTGAAGGCCGAAGGCGTCTCCGTCCGGACCCTGATCCCGGCCTACCCGCCGGTGAAGAAGGCGATGCGCCGGGCCGCCATCGCCCACACCTTTCCCGACCTCTTCGGCGGCCCCGCCCGCCTGCTCCAGGGCAAGTCTGGCAGCCTCGACCTCTTCGCCCTCGACGCCCCCCATCTGTTCGACCGCGTCGGCGGACCCTATAGCAGCCCGGACGGGCGGGAGTTTCCCGACAACGCCCTTCGCTTCGCCGCCCTCGCCCGCGCCGGCGCCAGCGTCGGGCAGGGCGTCGTCGCTGGCTACCAGCCGCAGGTCGTCCACGCTCACGACTGGCAGGCCGGCCTGACCCACGCCTACCTCGTCTTCGACGGCAGGCCGCGGCCGGGCATGGTCTTCACCGTCCACAACCTCGCCTTCCAGGGCCAGTTCGAGCGCCGGCTGATGAGCCGGCTCGGCCTGCCGGACATCGCCTTCTCCAACGACGGCGTCGAGTACTACGGCGACGTCGGCTACCTGAAGTCGGGCCTGCGCCTGGCCGACCGCATCACCACCGTCTCGCCGACCTACGCGGCCGAGATCTGCTCCGGCGAAGGCGGCATGGGCCTGGACGGCCTGATTCGCGGCCGCGCCGAGCGCCTGACCGGCATCCTGAACGGCATCGACACAAACGTCTGGAACCCCGCTGACGACGCCCTGATCGCCCAGCGCTACGACGCCGGGACCCTGGACGCCCGCGCCGCCAACAAGGCCGACCTCCAGGCCCGCTTCGGCCTCGACCCGGACCCCAACGCCCTCCTATTCGGCGTCGTCAGCCGGCTCAGTTGGCAGAAGGGCCTCGATCTCCTGCTCGAAGCCCTCCCGGTCCTCCTCGCCGAGGGCGCTCAGCTCGCCCTGATCGGGACCGGCGATCCCGAACTGGAAGCCGGCTTCCAGGCCGCGGCCGCCGCCCACCCCAGGCGCATCGGCTGCCTGATCGGCTACGACGAGCCGCTCGCCCACGGCATGCAGGCCGGCGCCGACGCCATCCTGGTCCCCTCGCGGTTCGAGCCCTGCGGCCTGACGCAGCTCTGCGCCCTCCGCTACGGCGCGGTCCCGGTCGTCGCCCGCGTCGGCGGCCTCGCCGACACCGTGATCGACGCCGGCCCGATGGCGCTCGCCGCCCACGCCGGCACCGGCGTCCAGTTCTCGCCCGTCACCGCGCCCATGCTGGAAGCCGCCATCCGCAAGACCGCGCACCTCTATGCCGACCGGCCAGCCTGGCGGCGGCTGCAGGAGAACGGCATGGCCACCGACGTTTCTTGGCGCGCGCCAGCCAAGCGCTACGCCGAGCTTTACGCCGGCCTGATCGCCGAGCGGGGGGCTTAAGGCGCATGGCCTCGGGCTACGTCCTCACCGAAGGCGCGCCCGAGCCCCTGGGCGTCACCCTCGTCCCCGGCGGCATCAACGTCGCGGTCTGGTCCGAGCACGCGACCGCCATCGAGCTCTGCCTGTTCGACGATAAGGGCGCCGTCGAGATCGAGCGCATCCCCCTGCCCGCCCGCACCGGGCCGGTGTTCCACGGTCACGTCGCCGGCGTCGGCGAAGGCGCCCGCTACGGCCTGCGCGCGCATGGCCCCTACGATCCGGCCCGCGGCCACCGGTTCAACCCCGACAAGCTGCTGATGGACCCCTACGCGCTGGCCATCGACCGGGCCTGTCCGCTGCACCCCTCGATGTTCGGCTACCATCCCAAGGATCCGACTGCGCCCGAGACCGGCGACAGCGGGCCGCACATGGCCAAGGCGATCGTGGTCGCAGAGCCCCCGCGCGCCGCGCCGCCGCCCACGATCTCGTGGGACCGGACGGTGATCTACGAGCTGCACGTGCGTGGCTTCACCTGCCTGAATCCCGACATCCCCGAGGCGATCCAAGGGACCTTCGCCGGCCTCGCCCACCCCGCGGCCATCGCCCACCTGACCCGCCTGGGCGTCACGACCGTCGAGCTGATGCCCTGCGCCGCCTGGATAGACGAGGCGCGGCTCGAGGCCATGGGGCTGACCAACTACTGGGGCTACAACCCGATCGCCCTGATGGTCCCCGACCCCAAGCTGGCGCCCGGCGGCTGGGCCGAGGTGCGGGCGGCGACTGAGGCGCTGGGCGCAGCCGGCATAGAGACCATCCTCGACGTCGTCTTGAACCACACCGGCGAGACCGACGAGTGGGGCCACACCGTCTCGCTGCGCGGCCTCGACAACGCCGCCTACTACCGGCTCGATCCGGCCGACCCGTCGCGCTACGTGAACGACGCCGGCACCGGCAACGTCCTGGCGCTGGACCGGCCCGCGCCCCTGCGCCTGGCCATGGACGCCCTGCGCGCCTGGGCCCGCTATGGCGGCGTCGCCGGCTTCCGCTTCGACCTCGCCACTGTCCTCGGCCGCCGCCCCGATGGGTTCGACCCAGCCGCGCCATTGCTGGAAGCCATTGATCAGGACCCGGAGCTTCGGGGCCTGAAGCTGATCGCCGAGCCGTGGGACGTCGGCCTCGGCGGCTACCAGCTCGGCCATTTTCCAGCGCCGTGGGCGGAGTGGAACGACCGCTTCCGGGACGACCTGCGCGGTTTCTGGCGCGGCGATGGCGTCTCGACCGGCGAACTGGCCCGCCGGCTGGCCGGGTCCGACGACATCTTCGCCGGCCGCCGCCCCTCGCGCAGCCTGAACTACATCACCTCCCACGACGGCTTCACCCTGGCCGACCTTGTCTCGTTCGCAGGCAAGCACAACGCCGCCAACGGCGAGGGCAATCGCGACGGCGACAACGACAACCGCTCCTGGAACAACGGCGTCGAGGGTCCGAGCGACGACGCCGTCGTGCTCGCCGCACGCGCCGCCGACCAAAGAGCCCTTCTCGCCAGCCTGCTGCTAGCACGCGGAACCCCGATGTTGGGCATGGGCGCGGAACTCGGCCACAGCCAGGGCGGCAACAACAACGCCTACGTCCAGGACAACGAAACCAACTGGCTCGACTGGCCCAAGGCCGACGCCGACCTCGTCGCCTTCACCACCCGCCTGATCGCCATCCGCAAGGCCCACCCGGCCCTGAGCGCCGACCATTTCCTGACCGGCGAGGCCATCGGCGAGACGCCCTATCCCGATGTCGAATGGCGCCGCGCGGATGGCGTCGCGCCTGCCAGCGCCGACTGGGACGATCCGAGCGGCCGCACGCTGGTCATGGTGCTGGCCGAACCCACCGCCGACAGCGACCTCGACCGGGTGGTCGTCGCCCTGCACCGCGCCCACGCCGAGACCGAGATCGCCGTCCCCGAGGCCCGGGACGGCCACGCCTGGATGCTGCTAGCCGACAGCGCCGACCCGGCGCGCACTGGGCCCGTGGCCACCGCAACCCTGGCCCTCGGACCCCGCTCGGTGACGATCCTGGCCGAGGCGAAGACTCAGGCGCCACGCCCCCGAACCGGGACCGATCCCGTCATCCTCTCGCGCCTCGCCCGCGCCGCCGGCGTCGCCGAGACATGGGAGAGCGTCGATGGCGTGCGCCACACCGTCTCGCCCGACACCGAGAAGGCGCTATTGGCCGCCCTGCGCCTGCCCGCCGGCTCGACCCAGGAGGCGCTGGAATCCCTGCATCGCCTGGAGCGCAAGCCGCTTTTGCCGCCAGCGTTGGTCGCACGCATCGGCGAGCCAATTGCCCTGCCGTTGACCGATCAGGGCCGCCGCGTCTGGCTGACCATCGAGGACGAAACCGGCTCGGTGACACGCCTGCGGGCGGACGGAACCAACGCCACCCTGCCCGACTTGCCGATGGGCCGATACCGCATCCGCCGCGAAGACGCGCCCGACACCCTCTGCACCCTGACCGTCGCGCCCCGCGCCTGCCATTGGCCCGGCGCCCTGGCGGACGGGCGCCGGTTGACCGGCCTCTCCGCCCAGGTCTACGCCATCGCCCGCGCCGGCGACCAGGGCATCGGCGACTTCACAACATTGGGCGAACTGGGCGCGCAAACCGCGCGCCACGGCGGCGCGATCCTCGGCATCAACCCGCTGCATGCGCGCTTCGCCGACCGCCGCGAGTGGGCCAGCCCCTACTATCCCTCCGACCGCCGTTTCCTGGACCCGATCTACCTGGACCTGCCCGAAGCCGCGGACAGCGCGCCGAACGGCCCGATGATCGACTACCCCGGCGTCTGGGCGGCCAAGGCCAAGGCGCTTGAGGCCCGCGTCGCGGCGATCGGCGATGACCCCGACCTCGCCGCCTTCATCGCGGCCGGCGGCCAGGCCCTGGCTCGGTTCGCGACCTTCGAGGCGATCTCGGAGACCCGGCCCGGCCAGGCCTGGCGCGACTGGCCCGCCGAGCTGCGCGACCCCGCCAGCGCGGGCGTCCGCGCCTTCGCCGAGGCCAACGCCACGCGGGTCCGCCACCACCAGGCCCTGCAATGGCTGTGCGAACGCCAGTTGGCCGACGCCGCCAAGGCCGCCAGCGCCCTGCCCCTCGGCTTCGGGCGCGACCTCGCTATCGGCGCCGCGCCGGATGGCGCCGAGGCTTGGTCGCAGAGCCACCTCCTGGCCGACGTCGTCTCGATCGGCGCACCGCCCGACCCGCTGGGTCCCAACGGCCAGATCTGGGGCCTGCCGCCCTTCGACCCCAACGCCGTCAGGGCCGACGGCTACGCCGCCCCCGCCGCCTTGTTCGCGGCCAACGTGCGCCACGCCGGCGCACTGCGGATCGACCACGTCATGGGGCTGGCGCGCCAGTTCTGGATCCCCCACGGCGCCGACGGCAGCGAGGGCGCCTACGTCGCCTTCCCGCTCGAAGACCTGCTCGGCGTGCTGGCCCTGGAGAGCGAGCGCGCCGGCTGCCTGATCATCGGCGAGGACCTGGGCACCGTGCCCCCGGGCCTTCGCGAGCGGATGGCGCGGGAGAGGCTGCTCAGCTACCGCGTCCTGCCGTTCGAGCGGGAAAAGAGCGGCGCCTTCCGCCCGCCCGCCGTCTATCCGCCGGTCGCCTGGGGTTGCGTCGCCACCCACGACCTGCCGCCGCTGGCCGGCTGGTGGGCGGGTGCGGACATCGACGAGCGCCGGCGGCTCGGTTTGATGGATGCAGCCGCCGAAGCCGCCGCGCGAGCCGAGCGGTCGGCCGATCGCGCCGCCCTGATCGCGGCCCTGGCGGAGGCGGGCCTGACCGACTCCGCCACCGACCCGGACGGACCCTTGGGCGACGCCCTCGCCGCCGCCGTCCACCGCTATATCGCGCGCACGCCTGCCGCGCTGGCCATCGCCCAGGCCGAGGACCTGGCCGGCGCCCGCGAGGCGGTCAACCTGCCCGGCACCGACACCGAGCGCCCGAACTGGCGTCGGCGCGTGGAGACGCCGCTGGAGCAGCTATTCGACCTGCCCCGCGCCCAGGCGATCCTGGCCGCGATGCGGGCCGAGCGCGGCTAGGCCTTCAGGTCCGGGTCAAGCGCCACGCCCGGCTCGAGCTGGACGCCGAAGCTGTTCAGGACCATCGAGACCAGGGTGTACTGGCCGGCCGTGAACACCACGTCCATGCACTGCTTGTCGTCGAAGTGCTGCTTGAGCTCGGCCCAGGTCCGATCCGAGACGAAGTGGTCGCCCACCAGGTCGTCCGCGGCCCGTATCAGGGCGGCGTCGGCCGCGCTCCATCCGGCGCCCGCGCCCGCCTTGATCCGCTTGATCTCGTCGGGCGTCAGCCCCACGCCCAGGCCAAACCGCTCATGCTGGGCGAACTCGTAGCCCGACTTGCACAGGAACCCGACGCGCAGGATCACGATCTCCCGCTGGCGCGGCGGCAGGCTGTTGCGCTCGGACATGATGTAGCCCGCCCACTGCCCAAACGCCGTCGCCGCCACCGGCGACTGGAACAAGGTCCGCTGCACGTTCAGCACCCCGCCCGGGCGCTGGCGCAGCTGCTGCTCGACGGTCTTTCGCTGGTCTTCGGTGAAGTCGGCGTCCTGGACGGGCGCAATGCGGGGCGCGTTCAGCCTCATGGCAAGTCCTCCTTGTCGGCCGGCGACCCGGCTCTGTTCGGCGCGGGACACGCTAGCAGCCCGCGACCCCGCTGCCGATTCTCAGCGCCTCGCATTGGTGATCCGCTTGTCGCCGGCGCATGCTAGGTGGACCGGACTGTTCCTGGAGGCGCCCGATGCGAAACGACGTGAACCACCGATGGGTCCTGAACGCCCGGCCCAAGGGCGCGGCGCTTGAGCCGGACACGTTCCGCTGGGAGGAAGGGCCGCTCCCCGAGATCGGCGAAGGCCAGTTCCTCGTGCGCAACCTGCTCATCTCATTCGATCCGGCCCAGCGCGGCTGGATCAACGATGTGCCGAGCTATGTGCCGCCGGTGCAGATCGGCGAGGCCATGCGCGCCGGCGCGATCGGCCAGGTGGTCGAATCCCGTCATCCCGATTTCAAGGCGGGCGACCTCGTCAACGGCACGTTCGGCTGGCAGCAGTTCGCGGTCTCCAGCGGCGACGGCATGATGGCCGCGCGCAAGCTGCCGCCCGGGACGGACCCGCAGGCCGCTCTGTCGGTCCTGGGTGGGACCGGGATGACCGCCTATTTCGGCATGAAGGAGATCGGCAAGCCCGGAGCCGGCGACACGGTCGTCGTCTCGGGCGCGGCCGGCGCGACGGGCTCGATCGCCGGCCAGGTCGCGCGGCTGATGGGCGCCTCGAAGGTGATCGGCATCGCCGGCGGGCCGGAGAAGTGCCGCTGGCTGACTGAGGATGCGAAGTTCGACGCCGCGATCGACTACAAGAGCGAGGACGTCGGCGCTCGCCTTGACGCCCTCGCCCCGGATGGCGTCAACGTCTATTTCGACAATGTCGGCGGGCCGATCCTCGACCAGTGCCTGGCGCGCATCGCCTTCGGCGCCCGCGTGGTTCTCTGCGGCGGCATCTCCTCCGGCTACGGCGTCGACCGTGGGCCCGGCCCCGCGAACTATTTCCAGCTCGTGATCCGCTCGGCCAAGATGGAGGGCTTCATCGTCCTCAACTACCTCCAGCAGTTCCCCGAGGCGATGAAGGTCATGCAGGGCTGGATCGACGCCGGCGAACTGGTCTGGCGCGTCGACGTGGTCGAGGGCCTGGATCAGGCGCCCAAGACGCTGGCCGGCCTGTTCGCCGGGGCCAACCTCGGCAAGCAGCTCCTGAAGGTCGGCGACCCTACCCTGGCCTAGCGCGCACCGACGGGACAAAAATCGCGGCCGTCGCTCAGCGCTTCTTGCCGAGCTCGGCCGCGATGTCCTTGGTCAACCGGCCGACCTTGCGGTGGGCGGCGGTGATCTGGTCGCGCGTCACGCCCCACCGCTTCATCCAGTACTCGACGGCCTGGCGCTCCGAGAGGTCGAGCCGTTCCTTGTCGATGAAGCCGCGCTTGTCCTTCAGGCCGGCCATACGCTCGTCTCCTAGTAGCTCGGCTTCTGAACCGCGGGCGTCACCTGGATTTCGTGCGTCCAACACGACGGGTCCTGGGTGTGTAGGTAGTAGAACGCCTCGGCGATCTTGGCGGGGTCGATGATGACCTCCGGCCGCACGCCCGGCAGGGTGCGGGTGCCCGGCGAGTCGATCAGGCCGTCGATCACGATGTTGGCCACGTGCACGCCGTGCTCGGAGTATTCCTCGGTCAAGGCCTGGGCCAGCGCCCGCATCATCACCCGCGGATAGTAGAGCGACTCCCCGGTCCGCCGCTTGCGACCACGCAGCGAATTGGAATTGTTGGAAAACAGGAAGCTGCCGCGCCCCTTTTCGCGCATCGCCGGCAACACCTCCTTGGCCACCAGGAACGGCCCGCGACAGGCGATGTCGATGGCGGTCTCGAACATCTCCACCGGGAAGAACTCGAGCAGCTCCTGCTCCTTTGGCAGCGCCCGACCCTCCAGGTAGCCGGCGTTGTAGACCAGCACGTCCGCATCGCCCGCGTCCCGCCGGATCGTCGCGAATGCGGTGGAGATGGATTCCCGCGACGCCAGGTCCAGCTCGACCACCGCCCCTTCGCCCCCATTGTCCGTGATCGCCTTGGCGAGGCCGGCGGCGTTGGCCGCTGCGCGGGTCGTCATCACCACGAAGAAACCGGCCGCCGCGAACCTCTGCGCCACCGCCCCGCCGACGCCCCAGCGGGCGCTAACAGGAATTCCGCTGTCGTCGATCGCCGAGCCGTGCGCCAGCTTGGTGTTGCGCCCATCGGCCTGCCACTTCGACGTCGCGCCAACCACGACCGCGACGGGCAGCCCGCGCGGATTGAGCTTGTGAACCATGCCAGCCGCTCCCTACCTCGGCGAGCGCAGCCTAGTCGAACCGTTCGGCAGGCGCGAGCCGATCCGGCGGCGCCAGCCACGTCAGAACACCGCCATGGCCGCACGCGCCACGAGCGTCAACAGCACCACAGACCCGACCATGAGGATGGCGAAGCGCAGTGCAATGACGTTCACAAGCGCATGCACCAGGCTGTGCGCCACTCGCAGCGCCACATAGGCCCACGCGAGGTCGTTGTTCAGGACTGCCGGTCCCAAAACGCGCACGGCTGCGGCCCAGCGGCGGGTAACCCTTGGCGCTAGCCGTTCGGCCGAGTAGGCGTGCTTGGATCAGAACGCGATAGCGAAGTGTGGGAAGGGAGACGTCACATGGCGAACTTGGCGGGCAAGGTGGCGGTGATCACCGGCGCGGCGCGCGGGATCGGGCGCTCGACGGCGCAGGCCCTGGCGCGGGACGGCGCGGCCGTCGTTCTGGCCGATCGCGACCTGGACGTCGCGGAGGCGGCCGCGCAGGAGATCGGCGCCGCAGCGGCGGCCGTCAAGTTCGACGCCACCGACGCTGCCTCGATCGAGGCGGTGATCGACTTCGCGGTGAAGCAGTTCGGCAGGATCGACGTGCTCCATAATAACGTCGCCATGACCGCCGAGGCCTGGTCCCGCGACACCAGCGTGCTCGATACGACGCTCGAGACCTGGGACCTCACGATGACGATCAACCTGCGCAGCATGTTCGTGGCGAGCAAGGCGGCGCTGCCGCATCTGATCGCGGGCGGCGGCGGCTCGATCATCAACATGGCCTCGGGGGCGGCCACCAGCGGCTCGCCGGGCCTGGTCGCCTACGGCACCTCGAAGGGCGGGGTGATGACCTTCACCAAGTACCTGGCCATCCAGTACGGGCGCGACAACGTGCGCCGCAACTGCATCCTGCCCGGCGTCATCCAGACCGAGCAGTTGCTGAACGTCATGGGCGACAACATTCCCGCGGTCGTCGCCACGACCCCCTTCAACCGGGCGGGCCTGCCGACCGACGTCGCCGAACTCGTGGCGTTCCTGGCGTCTGACGCGGCCCAGTTCCTGAACGGCCAGATGATCCACTGCGACGGCGGATCCTCGGCCGGCCGCGCGGGCCCGCGGCGCAACTGACCGCCGCGGCGGTCATACGGATCACGCTGGTGCTGGCGCGGGGTTGCTATGGCCCCGCGCCCTACGCGCTGAGCCTGAAACCCTCGTAGCCGTTGGCCGCGATCGCATCGCAACGGATCTTATAGTTCTGGCCCACGTACGGCATGAAGACGCGCGGTTTGCCGGGCACGTTCGCGCCGATGTACCAGCTGTTGGCCTTCGGGAAGAGCGTCTGGCTGGCCTCGTCATTGACATGCTCGACCCAGGCCTCCTGCGCCGCCGGCTCGGCCTCGATCACCCGCTTGCCGGTTTGGCGCATGTGGTCGATGGCGCGAGTGATCCAGTCCACGTGCTGCTCGCATGAGGTGATCATGTTCGACAGCACCGACGGGCTGCCAGGCCCGGTGATGGTGAAGAGGTTGGGGAAACCCGCAATCTGCAGACCCAGATAGGTCTTCGGCCCCGCCGCCCACACGTCGCGCAGCGCCTTGCCGCCGCGGCCCTGGATGTCGATGGCCAGAAGGGCGCCGGTCATGGCGTCGAAGCCGGTCGCATAGACGATCATGTCGACCGCGTATTCCTTCTCGCTGGTCTTCACCCCAGCCGGCGTGATCCGCTCCAGCGGCGTCTTGCGCAGGTCCACCAGCTCGACGTTGTCGCGGTTGAAGGTCGCGTAATAGTCCGTGTCCACGCACGCCCGCTTGGTGCCCAGCGGATAGTCGCGCGGCGTCAGGATGTCGGCGACCTTGGGGTCCTTGACGATCTCGGCGATCTTGGCGCGCACGAACTCGGCCGCGACGGCGTTGACCTTCTCGTTGCGCGTCAGGTTCGGGAACACCGTCAGCGAGAGCAGGCCCCCGCCGTTCCAGAGCGCCCCGGCCAGGCCGCGCAGCTCGTCCTCGTTCGGCTCCCAGTCCGGCGGCGGCAGCGGCACGCCCGGGTTCCCGTCCAAGAGCATCTGCCGATAGATCGGGAAGTTCTTGCGGAACTCCGCCACCTCTTCGTCCGACAGCGGCGAGTTCAGCGCCGGCAGGCTGAAGTTCGGCGTGCGCTGGAAGACGTAGACCTGGGCCGCGTCCTTGGCGATCAGCGGCGTCGACTGGATGCCGGACGAGCCGGTGCCGATCACCGCCACCCGCTTGCCCTTGAAGTCGACCGGCTCGTGCGGCCAGCGGCCGGTGGTGTAGGCCTCGCCCTTGAAGGTCTCGTAGCCCTCGAACGGCGGATTGCGCGGCGCCGACAGGCAGCCGGTCGCCATGATGCAGAAGCGCGCGTCGATCAGGTCGCCCTGCTCGGTCTCGACCCACCAGCGGCCGGCGGTCTCGTCGAAGTGCGCCTTGGCCACGCGGGTGTCGAACAGGTAGGCGCCGCGCAGGTCGAAGCGGTCGGCGACGTGGCCTGCGTAGTCCAGGATCTCGGGCTGGGTCGCGTACTTCTCGCTCCAGCGCCACTCGGCCTGCAGCTCGTTCGAGAACGAGTAGGAATACATCAGGCTGGGGATATCGCAGCGCGCCCCCGGGTAGCGGTTCCAGTACCAGGTGCCGCCGACCCCGCCGCCGGCCTCTATGCCCAGCACGCTCAGGCCGGCCTGGCGCAGGCTGTGCACCATGTACATGCCGCCAAAGCCCGCGCCCACCACGACCGCGTCGACGCTGGTCTTCACCGGCGCCCGCGCGGGCGCGTCCGACTTGTCCTGCACGCAACTGTCTCCAAAAAGGCCCTCTGGCGGTTAACCAGAGGGCCTAGGCTACTTTAGCGATGTTTAGAAGGATGCCGTAGCGTCAAGCCGCGGCCGCCGCCTTCGCCGCGCCGCCCGTCTTGGCTGCATTCACCCGATTGCGCCAGTTGACGTACTGATGGGCCAACCAGACCACGATCGCGAAGTAGATCGCGCCCAGCACGATCGCCTCGGTCAACTCGATATAGTTGATGGGCGCCTTTGCAAACGCCGGCGCTCCCAGCACGGTCAGGAACAGCATGGCCGAGCCGTTGATGGCGATCGGAACCCAATTCATGATCACGATGAACAGGGCGATGACGATCGGCACGAGGCCAAGGATCAGGCCATTCACCGGCCCGAACTTCGCAACGCACAAGCCCGACTCCCAGGCCAGGGCCACGCCGACCAAGGCGCCCAGCAACGAGTGCGGCAGCTTGTTGAACTGCGCGTTTTCGACGGTCGCCCAGTACCAGAGCAGGGTGAAGCTGGCGAAGAACGACTCCAGCGTCAGGTACAGCTTGCCAACCACCTCGAATACAAAGATCGAAAGCACGATCGTGCCCAAGAGCATCAGGCCCGAGACCACCGGCATTTGAGCCGGCGCCGGCGCTGCGGCGTCGCTACTACTCATTTGTTCTCTCCCTCGTGCAGCGTCTTATCGCCCATGCTTCGGCTGCTGGGCGCGGACCGTGGCGCCAAGACGGCTTCCGCGCAAGCGGCGCCAAGCTGCGGCGTTTGCGCCGCCCGCGGAGGAAGCGACGGCGCCTAGCGCAGGATGGCCTTGCGCCGCTCCAGCGCATCCGGCGGCCAGACCTCCGAGGCGCGATAGAAACCCTCGAACGCCTTCGCGCCGGCAGGCAAGGTCACCCAAGGAACCTTCGAGCGCACATAGATGTGCACGTCCGGCTCGATCGCATGCGGCTCGTCCAGCGTGCCGACCCGCACGAACCAGGCCTTGTCGAGCCCGGCATAGACGCTCCACAGCGCCACCTGGCAGGTCGGGCAGCGGTAGATCACCTGCGGCTTGCCGCTGGGCGCAGGCACGGGAACCGCCTCGGGCTTGCCCGCCAACACCGTGACCCGATCAGCCTCGATCATGGCGTTGATGGCGAACGCCCCGCCGCTCTGCCGCTGGCAGTCGAGGCAGTGGCAGCCGTGGACGAACATCGGCGGGCTCTCCATGCGAAAGCGCACCTCGCCACAGCCGCACTCGCCCGTGAAGGTCTTCTCGCTCATCGTCCCCTCAGCACGTTCACCTGCAGGGCCGCCGAGCCCTGTTCGACCAGTTCGCGCACCATGGGCGCGGCCTCGTTGGGCAGCAAGTCGCTGGTCCAGACCACGCAGCTCTTCCCCTCGCCCCGGTCGATCACCTGCATGGAGGCGCTGTGGTGGCTGAACTGGCCCTCGACCACGGCGTAGGCGACGCGGCGATGGCCCTCGTCGATGTCGACGATCTGCTCCTTCACCACCATGCCGTTCGCGAAGGTCACGGTGCGCACCCCGCCGTCCAGCCGGCTATCTGTGAGCACGGGGGTGAACGCCCGCTCTGCCTCGCCCACCTCGCGCAGCATCGCCCAGGCGACGTCCGCGCCCACGTCCAGTTCGATTTCCTTGATGATCGACGCCATATTCCTAGCTCCTGAAAAGATGCGGACTTGCCGCGTCAGGCGTAGGATCGCGCAGGCATATCCCTCCCGGCTTGGGGAATAGGGTCACTCTTGACGGACGCTGCCGACAGCCCTGAACCGATGAGCGCCCGGCTGATCGCCGAAGGTTCAGGTTGGCGCGTCGAGGAAATCGTCTGCACGGCCGGACCGTCGGATCGCGCCTTCGAGGAACAGCACGACTGGACGGCGATCGCCGCCGTGGTCGAGGGCGTCTTCACCTACCGCTCCCATGCCGGACGCGCCCTGATGACGCCGGGCGCGGTGCTGCTGGGCGAGCCAGGCCGATGCTTCGAATGCGGCCACCAGCATTCCGCCGGCGACCGCTGCCTCTCGGTCAAGCTGGCCCCGGCGCTGGTCGAGGAGATCCTCGGCGACCTCAAGGGCGCGCGCCGGTTCGGATTTCACTGCGTCGCCGTCCCGCCGATCGAGGCGGTCGCGCCGGTGATGGCGGAGGGCCGGGCCCTGCTGACGTCGAGCGACCCGGTCCGCGCGGAACAGTTCGCCCTCAACCTAGGCGCCCTCGCCTTCGGCCTTGACCACGACACCGACGACCGGCAACCCAGCGACATCGAGGTGAAGCGGGCCGCTGGCGCCGCGCGCATCATCGAAGCCCAGATCGCCGATCCGCTGACCATCGCCGGCCTGGCGGCCGACGTGGGACTCAGCCGCCGGCGCTTCGCCACCGCCTTCCACCGCGCCGTCGGCGTCAGCCCTTATGCCTACATCCTCGCGCGCCGGCTGGAAGCGGCAGCGGTCCTGCTGCGGAGCACCGATCGCACGGTGCTCGACATCGCGCTCGACGTCGGCTTCGGCGATCTCTCCGAGTTCACCCGCCGGTTCTCAGCCCGCTTCGGCCGTCCGCCAGGCCGGTACGCGCGCACCGCGAGCTGAGACTATTTCTCGCCCGTAACAGAATAGGGCCTTGTCTGGCCGCCCGGATTGCTCCGTCCTGTGACCGCCGCTCTGATCAGACGGCCAAGGGGGAGCGCCATGACCACCGTGATCGACAATTTGACGAATGAACTGCACGAGGCCGAGCACAAGCTGCTGGCCGAACTGCGTCTGCTGCGTAAGCGTATGCGCCATGCCGACGCGCCGTCCGAAGGACCTCAGCCGACCGTCGGCCAGAAGATCGCCGACGCCGTCGCTGCGACCATGGGTTCGTGGAACTTCATCATCATCCAGTCCACGATCCTGGCCGCCTGGATCATCCTGAACATCACCGCCTTCGTTCAGAAGTGGGACCCCTATCCCTTCATCCTTCTGAACCTGGCCCTCTCGTTCCAGGCCGCCTACGCGGCGCCCTTCATCATGATGAGCCAGAACCGCCAGCAGGACATCGACCGCGAGAAGGCCGAGAACGACTACAAGATCAACATCAAGGCCGAGCTCGAGATCGAACTCGTCCACCAGAAGCTCGACGAACTGCGCGAACGCGAAGTCCTGGCCCTGAGCAAGGCCGTGGAAGAACTGACCTCGCTGCTAAAGGAAAAGGGCGTCTGCTAACGCGTGCCCTTCCCCCCGGGGGAAGGGTTGTTGCTTTACGCCTTCTTCGGCCGGCCGCGGCCGCGCGGGGCCTGACGGCCGCCTTGGCCGAGACCCATCTGCTTGGCCAGGTCCGAACGGGCCTTGGCGTAGCTGGGCGCGACCATCGGATAGTCCTTCGGCAGGCCCCACTTGGCCCGGTATTCCTCGGGGCTCATGTTGTACTTGGTGCGCAGGTGCCGCTTCAGCGACTTGAACTTGCGACCGTCCTCCAGGCAGATCAGGTAGTCGTCGCCGATCGACTTGCGCACCGAGACGGCCGGCGCCTTCACCGGCTCCGGCATGGCCGGCGGGGTTTCGATGTGGGCGAGCGCGCGGTGGATCGCACCGATCAGGGCCGGCAATTCGTCCGCCGCGACGGTGTTGTTTTCGACGTAGGCCGCCGTGATGTCGGCCGTCAGTTCGATCAAGTCTGTCTTGGAGCTATCGTCCACAGCGCAATGCCCTTATCTCGTTTCATCTGCAATGATTAGCCTTCTAATCCTTTGGACGTCCTGCGTCGCCTCCTTTTTTCTATAACTTGTCTTGAAATCTGATCCCGCCTTGGCAAAAGCGCCAGCACAGCACTCGGCGATGCTGGCGCCTTCGGGGCTCAGCGTTCAGATCAGCGGCCGCCATCCACGCTGACGATCGCGCCCGTCGTGAACGACGACTTCGGACTGGCCAGGAACAGGGCCGCCGTCACGATCTCTTCCGGCTTGCCCGGCCGACCCAGCGCGTTGTTGGAGGTCACGCGGGCTTCCGGCTCCCAGGCGTCGGCGATGTCGGTCAGGAACGGGCCGGCCGAAACCGTGTTGACCCGCACCTTCGGCCCGTACTCGCGCGCGAACGACACCGTCATGGCGTTCAGCGCCGCCTTGGCCCCGGAGTAGGGCACAACGGCCGGCAGCGGCACCAGGGCGCCGGACGACGAGACGTTGATGATCACCCCGCCGTCGCCGTCCATCATCCGCTTGGCGACCTGGGCGCCCAGGTAGAAAGGCCCCTTGAAGTTCAGGTTCATGACGCTGTCGAACAGGCTCTCGGGCATCTCGTGCGAGGCCACGCGCGGCGACATGCCGGCGTTGTTGACCAGGATGTCGATGCGGCCGAACTCCTTATAGGCGGCGTCGATGAGGCCATCGATCTCGCTCCACTTGCCGACGTGGGCGGCGTAGGCCATCGCCCGGCGGCCCTTGGCGCGGACCTCCTTGGCGGCCTCTTCGCAGTTCTCGATCTTGCGGCTGGCGATGATCACGTCGGCGCCGTTGTCGGAGAAGGCGCGCACCATCTGCAGGCCCAGGCCACGGCTGCCGCCGGTGATCAGGGCGACCTTTCCGGAGAGATCGAACAGGTTCTCGGGCATGGCGGCGTTTCCTTCCTAGTCGTCGGGCCTGCGATCAGGTTTGGCGGGCTGCTTACAACGCAAAGCCGCCGTCCACCATCAGGCTTTGGCCGGTGATGTAGCCGGAGCGGTCCGAGGCCAGGAAGGTCACGGCGTTGGCGATGTCCTCGGCGCTGCCCAGCCGGCGCAAGGCCACCGTCTGCTTGGTGCTCTCCAGGAACCGGTCAGTGAAGTCGCCGGTCGCCAGCAGCTGGTGGTACATGCCGTCGGTAATGACGCCGCAGCCGACACAGTTGGCGCGGATGCCATAGCGCCCTTCCTCGGCCGCCACGCCCTTCACCACCGCCTCGATCGCCGCCTTGGGCGCGGCCGAGAGAATATCCTTGGCCGTGTAGCGCACCGTCGCCGGCGTCGAGATCGCCACCACCGCCCCGCGCGCCTCGCGCAGGTGCGGGATCGCCGCGCTGATCAGGTGATAGGCGCCGAAGATGTCGGTGCCGACCTTGCTCCGGAACCGCTCCGGCTCCAGCCCCGAGATGAAGCGCATGTCGATGTAGGGGCCGGCCGCATAGATCGCGGTATGCACCCCGCCGAAGGTCTCGGCCGCCTCATCGACCCAGGCCTTCACCGCCGCCTCGTCGTTCAGGTCGAGCTGGGTGATCTGCGCCTGCTTGCCAGCCGCCCGCACCGCATCGGCCGCGGCCTGCGCGCCCGCCTCATTGCGGTTGTAAGTCAAGGCGACGTGTGCGCCGGCGTCCGCCAGATGCTTGCAGATCGCCTGGCCGATGCCGCCGGAACCGCCAGCCACCACCGCCGCGCCGCTTGCATAGCGCGCCGCGCCGTCCCCGCTGCTGCCCACGCGCCTACTCCGCGGCCACGACGTACGGCCGCTCGGGCGCATAGGTGACGCCGAGGTCCCCGCCCACGTCGTAGGCCTTCAGCGCCGGCAACACCTTCTTGGAGATCAGCTCGAAATTGGCCCGCGCCACATCGTTCGGCATGGCGCCATAGCTCGGCAGCAGCAACAGCCCGCCTGCCTGCGCCATGTCGACGTAGGACTTCAGCTTGGCCACCACCTGGTCGGGCGTGCCCCAAACCTGCAGGTCGGCCAGCATGCCGTTGAACGTGTCCAGCCCGTACCGCGCGATGTTCTTGGCCAGACCGGAATAGTATTCGTAGCCCTCGATGTCGGCGAAGGCGACGTTGTCGAACTCGTAGTGCTCGACCGTCGAGCGCGCGTAGCGCTGCAGGTAGACGTCGCGCATCTTCTGCGCCTCGGCCGGGTCCTCGTGGCAACCCACGAACACCGCGATGATCGGCTTGGGCGCCTCCTCGCCATTGATCTCCAGATAGCGCGAGCGATAGGCGGTCAGGTCCTCGATCACCCGGGGCCACGGCTTCTGGGCGATCACCATCAGGCCGACGCCCAGCTTCGCCATCAGGTCCACCGACTCGGGCGAGATGGCCGAGGCGAAGGTGCGTCCCTTGAAGCTCTTGAACGGCGCGGGACGGATCGCCGTCGGGCCCTGTTTGTAGAACTGGCCGTCATACTCCATGACGCCCTTTTCCAGCCCCTGGACGATGGCGTCGGTGTACTCGACGAAGCGCCGCCGGCTCTCGCCCATCGGCACGCGGAAGCCGTCGAACTCCACCCGCCCAAGCCCGCGCCCAAAGCCCACGATCGCCCGCCCGTCGGACAGGTGGTCCAACAGCACGAAGCTCTCCGCCACCCGCATCGGGTCGTGCCAGGGCAGCACCACCACCATGGTGCCGAGCCGGATCGTCTTGGTCCGCCCCGCCACCCACGACAGGAACTGGGGCACGTTCGGCGTCATGACGTAGTCGGTGAAGTGGTGCTCGGGCGTCCACACCGAGTCGAAGCCGGCCGCCTCGGCGTCCGCCGCCAGGCCCAGCTCGAAGCGATAGACGTCCCGGTCGCTCTGGGCGTTGTCGAGGCCCTGGAACACCAGTCCCATTCCGACGTGCATGGGTGTCTCCCGTTTTCTGGTTCAGCCGGCGGCGAGCGCGGCGTCGATGGCCTTGTGCAGATGGATCAGGCACGGCTCGTTGCGGCCGTAGATCAGCTCCGGCAGGGCGCCGGAGGACAGGTTTTGGTGGATCTTGGCCATCAGGGCGAAGTCTTCCTCGCCGGTGACCTTGAGCAGGATGTCGAGGTTCTTGCGCCAGTAGCCCAGCGTCTTCTCGCTCATCGGCCCCTCGGGCGCATAGATGCCCGTGCGCACCCGGGTCTTGCCCACCGCCAGCGGCTCGACCCGCCAGAACTCGATGTGGTCGCGCTGGTAGGTCATCAGGCCCGACGGCATGAAGATGTACTGGGTGGTCGAGTGGGGCAGGAAGCGCCAGTCCGCCTCGGACGGCTTGTCCAGCTCGTCCAGTACGGTCTTCAGGAGCCCGATCATCCGCGGATGCGGCCCGAACGCGTCGCTGATCGATATCTCCGACAGATAGGTCGGGGCGATCGAATTCTTGTGCAGGGCGCGGATGTGGTAGGACTCGCAGAAGGTGTCCAGCACCAGTTTCCAGTTGAAATCAACGACCTGCTCGCGCGCCTCGACCAGCACGTAGCCGCCCAGGCCATAGTCGGCGATCTCGCTCTCCGCCCCGGCCAGCGCGCTCGCGGCGGTCAGCCCCTCGCCACCCTCCGCCTGCGCGAAGATCAGGCCGTAGCCTTCCGCGACCGCGACCGGCAGCAGGGCGCAGTCCGCCTTGGGCGCATCGGCGAAGGCGTCCTCGGCATAGGGCCGCGCCGCCAGGCTGCCGTCCAGGTCGTAGACCCAGCCGTGGTAGGGGCAGGTGATCCGCGGCCGCGCCGCGCCATCGGGCGACGACACCGGCGCCCCGCGATGCCGGCAGGCATTGACGAACCCGCGCAGCGAGCCATCCGTCTGCCGCACGATCAGCGCGGGCACACCCCCAAGGTTCGCCGTCATCTGCGCCCCCGGCTGGGCGAGCTCGCAGGACAACCCCAGCATCTGCGGCCGGCGGCGGAACAGGACGCGCTTCTCATCCTCGAACCGCGCGGGGTCGACATAGGCGCCCGCCGGATTGCGATGCGCGTGCTCGGCCAGCGGCCACGGCGTGTGAGGATCGATGCCCTTCAGCCGCTTCAGCAGTTCGACCTGCCGTTCGTGTTTCATCGGGCCGCTCCCATGCCGGCGACCTCACTAAACCGAATTCACCTTCCGACTTCAATGCACGGCCGCCCGCGCATTGACGCTGCGCCACCTCCCCCCGATGCTGAGGCCCGGGTGAGCAAGGACTGAGCATGGCCGCGATCGATCGCACCTTCACCGCCGAGACCGCGCGCGGGGCCATGGTCGTCATCGCCGTGGTGGTCTCAGGCGCTGCGCTCTACTGGCTGGGCGCGATCCTCACGCCATTGGCGCTCGCCCTCTTCCTGATGGTTATGGTGGACGGCTTCGCGCGCGTCCTGCGCCGGCGGGCGCACAAGCTGCCCAAGGCGGCGGCCCTGCCCGTGGCGATCGGCGTCTCGCTCGTCGTCTTCTCGGTCACCGCCTACGTCATCGGCGCGAACATGCGCGCCTTCGCCGTGCAGCTGGTGCAAGACATTCCCAAGCTCGACATCGCGATCGCGCGGCTGATGGGCTCGATGGGTCTGACGGCGGCGCCAAAGCTCGAGCACATCATCCAGACGCTGAACCCGTCCGACTATCTGATGGGCATAGCCGGAGGCTTGCGCGGCTTCATCTTCACTTCGGTGCTGGTCCTGATCTACCTCGGCTTCCTGCTCGCCTCACGCCAGGCCTTCGAGCGCAAGGCCGACCAGCTCTTCGCCACCGGCTCCGAGCGCCGGCACGCGGCCGAGATGTTCCTGCGCATTCGCAGCGGGGTGGAGCGCTACCTCTGGATCCAGACGGTCACCACGGGGCTCATCGCCATTGCGTCGGGCGTCGTCATGGCCGCCATCGGGCTCAGCAACGCCCTCTTCTGGACCTTCGCGATCTTCGTGGTGGGCTTCATCCCCATCGTCGGCGGCGCCATCGGCATCGTCGCGCCGCCCTTGTTCGCCCTCGTGCAGTTCGACACCTGGTGGCAGGCGGTCGTGCTGCTGGTGGTGCTGCAGATCATCAACTTCATCGTCGGCAACGTGCTCTACCCGCGCATGTCGGGGCGCAGCCTGAACGTCGACCCAGTCGCCCTTTTGCTCTCGCTGGCCTTCTGGGGCGCGATCTGGGGCCTGCCCGGCATGTTCCTCTCCACCCCGCTGACCGTGATGGCGATGGTGGTGCTGGCCCAGTTCCGCAGCACCCACTGGATCGCCGTCCTGCTCTCCGCCGACGGCTTCCCACTGGGCGAACGGCACGATCTGGTCCGCAACCTTCACCGCGAGGCGGAGCTGGAGCCGATCACGCCGGCCTGACCGGTCAAACTTCGCCGTTAATTTTCTGTAAGGCCCTGGAAAGCGACGCGGCGTCGCCTATCTAAAACTCGTGCCCGGGACCCTCCCCTTCTCGGGCCCCCAAGGACGGCGCCGCCTCTGACAAGCCGCGCCCTCCCTCGAAGCGATCTCGCCGTTTCCCCCGCGGTGAGACCCGCGCCGCCGGAGCCCCCCTCCGGCGGCGTTTCGCTGTCCGGAGCATGTCCGCTTGCGGCTCAGGTTGATCCAAACCGCCGAGGGGTTAGGCTCGCACGCGTCGAGTGCGGAGACTGGTGAAGATGAGCGCAGATAGCGCCGAGGCTCCCGTCGAAGATTCCCTAGCCGCCGCCTTCGCCAGGGCCCTCGGCCACGGCAAGGCGAGCGAAGGCCTTACCGCCACCGAAGCCGCCTTCCTGCGCCAGATGCGCGAGGACTATGTCGCGGACGAACTGCCCGGCCTGACCGAGGCCGACCTCGCCGCCAACCTGGCCGAACTCTGGCGCTTCGCCGCCCGCCGAGAGAATTCTGACCCGGCCATGCGCATCCTCCCAGCCCTTGGCGAGGCCGCCGGCGACGTCGCCCGCCTCGACATCGTCCAGGACGACACCCTTTTCCTGGTCGACAGCGTGATGGCGCAGATCGCGGAAGCCGACCTTGTCGTGCGCGCCATGTTCCACGGGGTCGTCGAGGTCGGCCGCGACGCCGCCGGCCGCCGCCGCGAGGGCCCGGCGCCCAAACGCGAGTCCATGATCCAGGTGATGCTGGAAGCGCCGGACGAGGCCCGCGCCAGGGCTCTGCTGGCCGAACTCGAAACCACGCTCGCCGACGTGCGCGCCGCCACCAGCGACTACGCCGCCATGCTGGCCCTGATGGACCGGGCGATCGGCGAGGTCGAAAAGGCGCCCGTCACCGACCCGAAGGCGTCTGAGGAGTACGTCGCCTTCCTGCGCTGGGTGAAGGACAACCACTTCGTCTTCCTGGGCGCCCGTTGCTACGACTACCCGCGCAAGCCCGGCGGCGGATACGCCGCAGAGGAGCCCCTCTACCAGCCCGAGGACGGCCTCGGCGTCCTGCGCGATCCCGAGCAGCGGGTTCTGCGCCGTCGGAGCGAGCCGGCCATTCTCGACGCGCGCCTGCAACGACACCTCATGGAAGATCCGCCCCTCACCGTCGCCAAGGCGGACCTGCGCTCGCGGGTGCATCGCGGCGCCGCCATGGACTACATCGGCGTCCGCCGGTTTGGAGAGGACGGCAAGCCCGCCGGCGAGATCCGCTTCGTCGGCCTCTTCACTTCCGAGGCCTACGACAGCCCGGTCGTCGACACGCCCCTCCTGCGCCGCAAGGCCGCCTTCGTCCTGGATCGCGCCGCCAAGACCCAGGGTGGCCACAGCGACCGGCGCCTGCGCAACATCCTGGCCAGCTACCCGCGTGACGAGCTGTTCCAGACCGCCGAAGCAGACCTGCTGCGCATCGCGCTTGGCGTCGTCCACCTGCAGGACCGCCCCCGCGTCGGCCTGTTCTCACGCCGTGATCCCTTCGATCGCTTCGTCTCGGTGCTGCTCTACGTCCCGGCCCAGAGCTACGAGGCAGGCCTCGTCGAGCGCGCCGGGGCCATCCTGTCCGAGGCCTTCGACGGCCAGGTCGCCTCCGCCAGCCCCAGCTTCACCGCCGGCCCCCTTGCCCGCATCCACTACATCGTCGCCGTCCGCCCCGGCGATCACCCCGACCCGTCGCCGCAAGACCTCGAAGCCCGCATCGCCGAGATCGCCCGCACCTGGCCGAGCCAGCTGGACGCGGCCCTGCGCGCCGACCCCTCGACCCGCGAGCATGCCGGCGACCTCTTCGCCCGCTACGCCGCCGCCTTCCCCCTCGCCTACCGCGACCGCTTCGACGCCGAGGAGGCTCTGGCCGACATCGCGGTCCTGGAGGCGATGGGCCCGGACGAAACCGTCCGCTTGCGGGCCTACCGCCGGCCCAATGACACGGCTAACCGCTTCCGCTTCAAGCTGTACCATCCAGGCCAGGCCGCCCCGCTCGCGGCGGTCCTGCCGATCCTGGAGCCCATGGGCCTGCGCGCCCTGGAGGAGGATGGCTTCGCCGTCGAGCGCACCGCCCAGGATGGCGCTACGACCACTGTCTGGCTGCACGAGTTCGTGGTCGAGGACGAGCGCACGGCCCGCTCCGACCTCGCCGCCGCCAAGGACAAATTCGAAGAAGCCTTCATCGCCGTCTGGACCGGCCAGACCGAAAGCGACGGCTTCAACCGGCTGGTGTTGGAGCCCGGCATGTCCTGGCGCGAGGCCACCCTGATCCGCAGCCTCGCCCGCTATCGCCAGCAGACCGGCCTCGACCCCTCGCAAGGCGTCCAGGAGGCGGCGCTCCGCGACAACCCCGCCATCGCCGCCCTCTTGCTCGATCTCTTCAAGGTCAAGTTCGACCCGGCCTCGGGCCAGGACGGCGAGGCGCGCCTCAAGGCCGCCAAGGCCAGGCACGACGCCATCGTGGAAGCCCTGCAAGCGGTCGAGAGCCTGGATGCCGACCGGGTGCTGCGCCGCCTGGCTGCCCTCCTCTGCACCATGGTCCGCACCAACTACTTCCAGCCGGCCTCGGACGGGACCCCCAAGCCCTACATCAGCTTCAAGATCGCCTCGCGTGAGCTGGCCGACCTTCCGGCGCCCAAGCCCTTCCGCGAGATCTTCGTGTGGGCGCCGCACGTCGAGGGCGTCCACCTGAGGTTCGGCCCGATCGCGCGCGGCGGCCTGCGCTGGTCGGACCGGCGCGAGGACTTCCGCACCGAGGTCCTGGGCCTCGCCAAGGCCCAGCAGGTCAAGAACGCCGTCATCGTGCCTGTGGGCGCGAAGGGCGGCTTCTTCCCCAAGACCCTGCCTCGGAACGGCGCGCCCGACGCCATCCAGGCCGAGGCCATCCGCGCCTACAAGACCTTCCTGCGCGGCCTCCTGGACCTTACCGACAACCTCTCGCCCAAGGGCCAGGTGGTCCCGCCGCCCGACGTCGTCGTGCTGGACGAGGATGACCCCTACCTCGTCGTCGCCGCCGACAAGGGCACGGCCAGCTTCTCAGACATCGCCAACGGCATAGCCGTGGACTACGGCTTCTGGCTCGGAGACGCCTTCGCCTCGGGCGGCTCGGCCGGCTACGACCACAAGGCCATGGGCATCACCGCCCGCGGCGCCTGGGAGGCGGTCAAACGCCACTTCCGCGAGCGCGGCAAGGACATCCAGGCCGAGCCCTTCACGGTGATCGGCGTCGGCGACATGTCGGGCGATGTGTTCGGCAACGGCATGCTGATGTCGCGCCAGACCAGGCTGGTCGCCGCCTTCGACCACCGCCACGTCTTCCTCGATCCCGAGCCCGACCCGGAGGCCTCCTTCAAGGAGCGCCAGCGTCTGTTCGACCTGCCGCGCTCGTCCTGGGCCGACTATGACAAGGCGCTGATCTCCAAGGGTGGCGGCGTCTTCGCCCGCACCCTGAAGTCGGTCCCAATCTCGGCGGAAGTCCGCGACCTGCTCGACATCAGCGATGCGTCGCTAACCCCTGCCGAGCTGATCCACTCCATCCTCAAGGCCCCGGCCGAACTCCTCTACCTCGGCGGCATCGGGGCCTACGTGAAGTCGCCGCGGGAAAGCCACGCCGATGTCGGCGACAAGGCCAATGACGCCATCCGCGTCGACGCCGACGAGCTGCGCGTGAAGGTGGTCGGCGAGGGCGCCAACCTCGGCGTCACCCAGGCCGGCCGCATCGCCTACGCCCAGGCCGGCGGCCGCATCGACACCGACGCCATCGACAACTCCGCCGGCGTCGACACCTCCGACCACGAGGTCAACATCAAGATCGTCACCGCCATGGCCGAGCGGACCGGCGATCTGACCCGCAAGCGGCGCAACAAGCTGCTGCAGTCGATGACCGACGACATCGCCGCCCACGTCCTGCGCCACAACTACGACCAGACCCTGGCCCTCAGCCTGCTCCAGCGCGACGCCGCTGGCGAGATCGGCCAGCAGGCCCGCTACATCGCCGACCTCGAGGCCCGCGGCCGGCTCGATCGCAAGGTCGAGGGCCTGCCCAGCCCAGCCGAATTCGCCGAGCGCACCCAGGCCGGCGAAGGCCTGACCCGCCCGGAACTCGCGGTCCTCTTGGCCTACGGCAAGCTCGACCTCGACACGTCCATCCTGGACAGCCCCGCTCCGGACGATCCGGCGTTGCTCGGCGACCTGGACGCCTACTTCCCCAAGCCCCTCCGCAAGTTCGGCGACCAGATCGAGCGCCACCGCCTGCGGCGCGAGATCATTTCCACGGCCCTCACCAACCGCATCGTCGACGTCTGCGGCCCGACCTTCGCACCTCGCATTCGCGCTGCGGCGGCCTGCGAGACGGCCGACGTCGTCGCCGGCTACGAGGCCGCTCGCGCCTCACTCGGGATCGACTTGATCTGGGCCCGCGTCGCCGAGCTCGACGGGCAGGCCCCCGCACAAGTCCAGCTCGACATGTTCGCCGAACTGGCCGCCGTCCTGCGCGCCACCACCTACTGGCTGACTCGCCGAGCCGCCCACACAGGCGCTGGCCCCGTTCTTGGCCGCGCGATCAAGCGCTCTGGCGGCCGTGGCAAGTCGCCTATTCGCGAACTGACCGAGGCCTACCAGCCGGCCTTCAAGGCCCTGATCTCCCTCGGTCCCGACATCCTCTCGCAGGCGCAGCGCGAGGCGGTCGGGGATCAGGCCAAGACCTACGAAGCCGCCGGCGCTCCCCTCGCCCTGGCCGCACAGGTCGCCGCCCTGCGCCCGATGATCGCCGCCGCCGACATCGGCGACCTGGCCAGCGTCGCAAAGCGCCCCATCGCCGACGCCGCGCGCATCTACCACGCCGTCGGGTCGGCGTTCGGCTTCGACCGCGCCCGCATCGCCGCGACCGGCCTCAAGTCGGCCGACGAGTTCGAGCGTCTGGCCCTTCGCCGGCTGGTGGAAGACACCTTCCAGGAACAGGTCGCCCTGACCCGCGCCGTCGCCAAGGATGCGCGCTCGATCCGCAGCCCTCAGGACGCCGACGCCCTGATCGCCGCCTGGTCCGACCAGCATCCCGCCGAGACCGCCGCCGTGCGCTCTGCGATCGACGCGGTCGCGGCCGACGGCGAGGCCTGGAGCTTCGCCAAGCTGACCATCGTCAACGCCGCCCTGCGCGCGCTCTCCCTGCACTGACCCCATTGCGCCGCTAGGCCGCAGCAGCGCCTGAACTTTTGCATCGCCACTACAGCAAAGCTCGTGCACGCTCGCGTCATGGCGGCTGCTGAGTCCGCCGCAAGGGAGGCTAGTCCATGCACATCCTGGTCGCGTTGGTCACGATGTTGGCCCTGCTTCTTTACATGGTGATGGTGATCCAGACCGGGGGTGCGCGGCAGCGCTACAAGGTCGAGGCGCCGGCCACGACGGGCAATCTGGATTTCGAGCGGCAGTTCCGCATCCAGGCCAACACCCTTGAGAACCTGATCGTCTTCATCCCGGCGCTCTGGATCTTCGCCCTCTTTTCCGCCAACGACCACCTGGCCGCGGGCATCGGCCTCGTCTGGGTGATCGGCCGCGTCATGTACATGCTGGGCTATGCCCGCGCCGCCCAGGCGCGCGGTCCAGGCTTCGCCCTAGCCGGCTTGGCCCAGGTGGTGCTGGTGCTCGGCGGCCTAGGGTTCGTGGTCTGGCGTGGCGTTACGATGGGTTTCTGAGCTGTGATGCGCGCCGCCCTGCCCCTGTGTATCTTGAGGGCAAGGGATGGCTGAGGCGTCATGGTTCTGGAGACGCGCATGAAAAGACTAGTATTGGGGGGGCTCGCTGCGGTGTTGTTCGCCGGCCTGGCCGGTTGCGAGACCGCGACGCCCTATCAGCCGCTCAATCCCTCGGCCGCGCGGGCGGGCGGCTACAGCGAGACCAAGGTCGAGGCCGACCGCTGGCGCGTCAGCTTCGCCGGCAACAGCGTCACCTCGCGCGAGACGGTGGAGACCTACCTGCTCTATCGCGCGTCCGAGCTCACGCTCGCCCAGGGCTATGACTGGTTCACCACCACCCAGCGATCGACCGAGCGGCATGACGAGACCGACGTCATGTCCGTGCCCGGACCATACGACCGTTTTGGACCCTGGGGGCCCTGGGGGCCGCGCTGGCGGGTCTACGGCGGATGGGGCTGGCGCTCAGGCTATTGGGGCGACCCGTTCTGGGGCGACATCAACGTCCAGAACATCGAACGCTACGACGCCACCGTGGAAGTCGTGATGGGCCGGGGCCACAAGCCCCAGGACGACAAACACGCCTTCGACGCCCACGAGGTCCAAGCCAACCTCGCGGGCAAGATCGTCAAGCCGCCGCACTGACCTTCTCCCTTCCCCCATTGAGGGGGAAGGATCTCTTACATGCGTGGGAGGAGGAGGGGTGGCTCCGCGTCTCAGCCCGGCAGGATCAGCACCTTCCCTCGAGAGCGGTTGCTGAAGCCCAATTCCAGGGCCTCGCGCCAATCCGCCATCGGGAAGGTGCGCGAGATCGGCACGCTGAAGCGGCCTTCCGCCGCGAGCTTCGCATAGGGCGCCAAGGCGTCGTACCGGGGAACCAGGTCGGCTTCACGACCCGTCGTGCGCACGCCAAGGCCCGCTTCGTCGAAGTCGGAGATGCTCATCACCCGTTGCGGGTCCCCGCCTACGAGTTCAACCAGGCTCGCCAGCACGCCATCGGCCAGCGCGGCGTGCAGGGCCAGGTCGACCGGGCCGCCGGCGATCGCCCGCACACGATCGACCATGCCGTCGCCATACCCGGTGACCTCGGCGCCGAAGTCGCGCAGCCGCCCCGCGAACGTCTCGCCCGCGGTGGTGATGACGCGAGCGCCCCGCAACAGCGCGATCTGAACCGCGGCGAATCCCATCATCGAGCCGCCGCCGTTGATCAGGATGGTCTGGCTTGATTTCAGCCCGAGCAGGTCGAGCGCGCGCACCGCCGTCTCGACCGCCATCGGCAGGGTGGCGGCCTCGTTCATGCCCAGCCCTTCCGGGACCGGTTCCCACGCCATCAGGACGGCGTACTGCGCGACACCGGAATGCCCCGCGACGAAGTCTGGCACGCCGAACACCTGCTGACCCACCCGGACGTTGGTCACGCCCTCGCCCAGGGCGTCGACCACGCCGGAGACGTCGAGACCGACCCCGCGCGGCAGGCTCGTGCCGAAGAAGCCGATGCACAACGCCTGGTCCGCCGGATTGAGGGCGCAGGCGTGCACGCGAATGCGGATCTGGTTCGGCCCCGGGTTTGGCACGGGAGCGTCCTCCAGGCGCAGCACATCCAGGGGCGCACCGAACTGGTGCAGGCGAAGGGCCTTCATCGTGGCGGGGGCTGTATCGGTCATGTCGGTCTCCGGTCCGCTGCAATTGCGGATTCGACGATCGTCAGTTATCGTCAGTGACTGACCTTACCCGTATCGTCAGTGACTGACAATATAGGATCGTCCGCGATTGCCGAGAGATGGTGAAAAGGTGCGCCGCCAGTTGCAGGCGGCGGCGTTGGAGCTCTACCGGGCGCGCGGCTACGACCAGACCACGACGGCGGAGATCGCCGCGGCGGCCGGAGTAACGGAGCGCACCTTCTTCCGTCACTTCGCCGACAAGCGTGAGGTGCTGTTCGAGGGGGAAGCCGTGCTCGGCGCGCTTCTCACCGACGCCGTCCGCGATGCGCCGCCCGGGCTCGGCGCATGGGCCACCCTGCTCAGCGCCTTTCGCGCCGCCGCGCCGCTGATGATCGCCAACCGCGCCTTCGCCGAGCCGCGCCGCCAGGTCATCGCGGCGAGCCCGCCCCTGCGGGAGCGCGAACTGGCCAAGTCTCTGTCGCTGACCGCCAAGCTTGCCGCCGCCCTGGTTGAGCGCGGCGTTGAGGACCGCGCGGCGCGCCTGGCGGCCCAGATGGCCATGGCGGCGTTTGGCCAAGCCTATGACGCCTGGCTGGACGAGGCTTCAGGCAACCTCGACGAGCACCTCGTGCAGGCTTTCGCCGACGTGCACGGCCTGTCGTCGCCCGGCTAGCAAAACGCCGGCGCACCTTCGATGCGCCGGCGTCGTGTCTCACCAAAATGCAGTGTGGATGGTTCGCTTAGCGCGGCGCCATCCGGATCGCGCCGTCCAGACGGACGTGCTCGCCGTTGAAGTAGGCGTTGGTGATCATCTGCAGCGCCAGCGAGGCGTACTCCGGCGCATTACCCAGGCGCTTGGGGAACGGCACCGAGGCGGCCAGCGCGCCCTTCACCGCTTCCGGGGCGCCCTGCATCAGCGGGGTGTTGAAGATGCCCGGCAGGATGGTGTTGACGCGGATGCCTTCGCTGGCCAGGTCGCGGGCGATCGGCAGGGTCATGCCGACGATGCCGCCCTTGGACGCCGAGTAGGCCGCCTGGCCCATCTGGCCGTCGACCGCCGCCACCGAGGCGGTGTTGACGATGGCGCCGCGGTCGCCGTCTTCGGTCGGCTCCAGGTCCAGCATGCCCTTCGCCGACTTGGCGATGCAGCGGAAGGTGCCGACGAGGTTGATCTGGATGATCAGGTTGAAGGCGTCGAGCGGGAAGTGCTTGGTCTCGCCCGTGGCCTTGTCGCGGCCGGCGGTCTTGGCCGCGTTGCCGGTGCCGGCGCAGTTGACCAGGATGCGCTCCTGGCCGATCGCCGCGCGCGACTTGGCGAAGGCCGCATCAACGTCTTCTTCCGACGTCACGTTGCACTTGCAGAACACCCCGCCGAGTTCCTTGGCCAGGGCCTCGCCCTTGGCTTCGTTCAGGTCGAACAGGGCGACCTTGACGCCTTGCGCGGCCAGGGCGCGGGCGGTGGCCTCACCAAGGCCGGAAGCGCCGCCGGTGATCACGGCGGAAACGGATGAGTCGAGTTTCATGGGGTTAAACGTCCTTGTGGCGCATTTCAAAGTCTCGGCCGATGGGTCAAGAATGTCGCGATGAGCTGCGATTTAGCCGGGATGCGGGGCGACGCCAACGCTGACTTTAGGGCGCCTTGCCCCGGCGAGCAGCCACGGGGGGCCGATGAGCATTGAACGGACGCTGATCGGCGTCTCGGCGATCGCGAGCTTGGGCTACGGCCTTTGGTTCGTGCGCCAGCCGATCTCCCCGCTCAGGACCCTGGTCAAGACCGCCCCCGTCGCGGCGCTTGCGGTGCTGGCCTACGTCGACGGCGCGCCGGCTCCCTTGATCATCGCCCTGATCCTCAGCGCGGCCGGCGACGCCTTCCTGGCCGGCGACAAGGATCGCTGGCTGCCCATCGGCCTCGGCGCCTTCCTGTTCGCCCACGTCGCCTACATCGCCCTCTTCCTGCACGAGGGCGGTGGGCGCGCGGCCCTGATCGCCGAGCCGGTGCGCAACATCGGCGTGGCCGGCGCCTTCGCGGCCGGCGTGACCATGCTGGCCTTCCTTTGGAACAAGCTCGGGCGGATGCGGGCGGCCGTCGCGGTCTACGTCGTCGCCATCTGCGTGATGACGGCGGCGACCTTCACCCTGCCGCATCGCCTCTGGCCGGCGATGGCTGGCGCGGCGGCCTTCACCCTGTCCGACGCGGTCCTGTCGGCCGAACTCTTCGCGGGGCTGGAAGCGGCGTGGGCGAGCTACGCCGTCTGGTTCCTCTACTACGCCGCCCAGGCGCTGATCCTCTGGGCCTACCTCCGCTAGGCGGGCCCATGGCTGACGGCCTCCACATCGCCGGGCTGAAGAGCGCCCTCGCCGGCCCGTTCGACCTTGTGGTCGAGCCCGGCGAATGCGTCAGCGTCATGGGCGCGTCCGGCGCCGGCAAGAGCCTCTTCCTGCGCATGATCGCCGACCTCGATCCGAACGAGGGCGAGGTCGGCCTGGCCGGCCAGCCTCGCTCGGCCATGCCCGCGCCAACCTGGCGACGCCAGGCCGTCTACGTCCCCGCCGAGTCCGGCTGGTGGACCGACCGTATCGCTGACCATATCGCGCCCGACGGACGCGGCGCGGCTGAAGCCCTGGCCAGCCGCTTTGGCCTGCCCGCCGGCATCCTCGACGAACCCGTGTCCCGCCTCTCCAGCGGCGAGCGCCAGCGCCTGGCGCTGATCCGCGCCCTGGTCCTGGAGCCGCCCGCGCTCCTGCTCGACGAGCCGACCGCGTCACTCGACGCCACCAGTATCGAACGCGTGGAGGCCACCTTGCGCGAACGGCTGCAGGCCGGCTGCGCCATCGTCCTCGTCAGCCACGACGCGGCCCAGGCCCAGCGCCTGGCCAGCCGCCACTTCACAATGCGCGCCGGCCGCCTGGACCCCGCGCCATGAACGGCTTCATCTCCCTGACGCCGCTCGACCTCGGCATCGCCGCCAGCCTCATGGTGGTCGACGCGGTCCTGTCGCTGATCTTCCGCCTGGGCCTGCACTGGCGCATCGCCATCGCCAGCGTGCGCATGGTGGTCCAGCTCGTGGCGATCGGCTTTGCGCTAAAGCTGATCTTCGCGGTCAACAGCCCGGCCCTGACCGCCGCCCTCATCGCCATCATGGTCCTGGTCGCCGCCCGCGAAACCATCGCCCGCCCCGAACGCCGGCTCTCCGGTCCCAGCATGATGACCATCGGCGCCGGCAGCGTCGCCTTCGCCACCGTGGTCACCGCCCTCTTCGCCCTGACCACCGCCCTGCGTCCCCATCCCTGGTACGCCCCGCGCTACGCCATCCCGCTCGCCGGTATCCTTCTCGGCAACATCCTGAACGCGACCAGCCTGTCGCTCGACGGCGTCCTCGGCGGCGTCGCCCGCGAGAAGGCCGCCATCGAAGCGCGCCTCACCCTCGGCGCCACCTACTGGGAAGCCGTGGGGCCGCTCGTGCGCGAGTCGATCCGCCGCGGCCTCCTGCCCATCGTCAACCAGATGTCGGCGGCCGGCGTCGTCACCCTGCCCGGCATCATGACCGGCCAGATCCTCGCCGGCCTCGACCCCCTCGAGGCCGTCAAGTATCAGATCCTATTGATGTTCCTCCTTGCCGGCGGCAGCGGCCTCGCCGCCGCGGTCGCCGCCTGGCTAACCGCCCGCAGCCTCACGGACCCCCGCCAGCGGCTGCGTCTGGACCGTCTGAAATAGCGCCTTCTCCCCTCGTGGGAGAAGGAGGGCCCCGCGCCCGAAGGGCGTGGGTGGATGAGGGGCCGCGCCGACCTATCCACCCCTCATCCTCCCAAGGCTCCGCCTTGGGCCCCTCCTTCCCCCACAAAAGGGGAAGGCAAGATTAAACCAGCTCCGCCGCCATCCGGCGCAGTTCCTCGGCCTTGATCTTGGTCCCGTTGGTGCCGGCGGTGACCGGGAAGGCGTCCAGCACCACGATCTTCACCGGGATCTTGAACGCCGCCAGTCGCCCCTTGCAGTAGGCCAGCAGGCCCGCCTCGTCCGCACTCTTGTCCGCGAGCGTCACGAACCCCACCGGCACGTCCCCGCGCTCCGTCTTCGCGCCCACCACCCGCGCCGTATCCACCGCCGGATGGGACATCAGGAACTGCTCGATCTCCGCCGGCTCAACCAGGAACCCGCGCAAGCGAAGCGCATCGGAGTTCCGGCACAGGTAGGTGAAGCAGCCGTCGCCATCGTCGCTGGCGAGGTCGCCGGTCCTGTACCAGCCGTCCGCCGTCATGGCCTTGGCGCTCGCCGCCGGATTGCCGAGGTAGCCGGTCAGGACATTGTAGCCCTTCACCTGCAGCTCCCCTTGCTGGCCGACGTCCAGCACCGCCCCACTCTCCGGATCGGCGATGCGGAAGGCGATCTCGCCTGACACCAGCCGCCCACCGCCGCGCACCTGCGCCGCCATATCCGCCTGCCCAACCGGCCGCGCCGCCATCAGGGCGAACAGCTCCGACGCGCCATAGAGGCCAGACAGCTCCAGCCCCAGATCCTCCCGCGCCCAGGTCCCAATCGCCGCCGCGCGCCCCTCGAACTCGGCGATGCCGCCCCTCCGCAGGCGCGGCAGGGCGACCGGCGCCTCGCGCCAGGCCTCCATCAGCCGGCCCATCAAATCGTCGCCGCCAAAGCAGTGGGTCGCGCCGTGCTCGGCCATCGACGCCAGCGCCGCCTTGGGCTCGAACACCGGCTCGACCAGGCACGTCGCCCCGCTCGCCAGCATCGACATCGCGAGGTTGAAGCCGAACACTCCGCAAAGCGGCAGGACGCACAGCGCCACATCGCCCGACGTCATCCCGAACGCCTCGGCCGCGGCGCGCGCGTGCGTCACCACGGAGGCCTGGTCGTGGCCCGCCAGCTTGGGCGCCCCGGTCGAGCCCGACGTCGTGAAATAGTTCATCGGCGCCCCTGGCGCGCCGCGGTCCTCCAGCGCCGCCGGCTGTGAAACGTCCAGCGCCCGAGCGCCCGCGCCCAGGTCGAAGTCCGCCAGCGCCGCGCCGCCGGCCTCCGCCACCAGCACCACCGGCGCGGGGAAGTCCGCCTCCGCCTGTCGCACGGCCGCAAACGCATCCTTCAGCCGGCCCTTGAAGTCGAGGTCCAGGAACCCCGCCGGCGCAACCAGCACCGTGGGCCGCGCCGTCGCGATCAGGTGCGACAGCTCGAAGACGCCATAGCGGGTGTTGATGCCCAGCACCGCAACGCCCAACGCCGCCGCCCCGAACTGCAGGGCGAAGTACGGCAGGCCGTTGGGCAGCCAGACGCCGATCACGTCGCCGGCGCGAACGCCCGCCTCGCTCAACGCCCGGGCCGCGGCCCCTGCCGCGCCCATCAGCTCGGCATAGGAGACCGGAACCGCCGCCTCCCCCCGCCGGTCGATCAGCGCGGGGCGCTCGCCGGCGGCCTTGCCGCCGGCCCGGAGCATGGAGACGAGGGTCTCGCCCATCGCCGCTCGCTCCGTCTCAGCCCTTCATCCGCAGCGCGCCGGTGAAGTGCCGCTTGCCCAGCGGCGCGCCCTTGGCCCGCAGGATGTCGTAGGCGGTCGTGGCGTGGAAATAGAAGTTCGGGATCGAGAACGACAGGATGAAGGCGTCCGCCTTGAACGGCAGGCTGGCCTCGCCGAACTTGAAGGTGACGTCGTTGTTCTCCAGCGCGTTCACCTCGGCCGGCGTCGCCTTCTCCAGCTTGGCGATGGCGTCGGCGATCATCGCCTGGCAGCCGGCGTAGTCGGTCGGCTGCGGCGCGGTCGGCGGGGTCGCGATCCCGCTCTTCAGCGCCTCGATCGAGCCTGCGCCATGGTGCGCCACCGACGTGATCTGGAATGAGAACGGCAGCATGTCCTCATAGATGCGGTCCTGCACGATCGAGTTCGGATCGATGCCCTTCTCGTTCGCGAACTTCAGGCCCCGGTCGAGGAAGCCCGCCACCGCGCGCGTAACCTGCAGATAGCTGCCGACGCTGGCGTCATAGAGTGAGATGGCCATGGCGAACGCCTCCCTTGTTTTGGTTTGCCTTGCCAGCCCAGCTAGCCCGCGCGCCCAGCCCCGGCAAGCCTTTCCGCGAACCAACCGGCTAGACCGGCCCGCCGCGTTCGGCGAAGCTGAATGCAGGTTAGTTGGAAACAGAGAGTTCGAGCCTTGCAGATCGAAAAGGCGACCTACGCCGGCCACGACGGCCTGAAGCTGGCGGCCGACGTGGTGGGCGAGCCCAAGCGCGGCGCGGTCATGCTCGCGCATGGCGGCGGCCAGACCCGCCACTCCTGGCAGGCGGCCGCAAAGCGCCTGGCCGAGCGCGGCTTCAAGGCGGTGTCGCTCGACCTGCGCGGCCACGGCGAGAGCGACTGGGCGCCCGACGGCCAGTACGAGATCACCCTGTTCGCCTCCGACCTCGCCAACGTCGCCCGCACCCTGCCCGGCAAGCCCGCCCTGATCGGCGCCTCGCTGGGCGGCATGTCCGGCCTGATGTGCGAGGCCCTGGTCGCGCCCGGAACCTTCAGCTCCCTGACCCTCGTCGACATCATCCCCAGGTCCGACCCCGAGGGCGTCGACAAGATCATGGGCTTCATGGGCGCCAACCTGGAGAACGGCTTCGCCAGCCTGGAGGAGGCCGCCGACTCCATCGCCGCCTACCTGCCCCATCGCAAGCGCCCCACCGACCTCTCGGGGCTGAAGAAGAACCTCCGCCTTGGCGACGACGGCCGCTACCGCTGGCACTGGGACCCCAGGTTCGTCACCGGCATGGGTTAGCGTCGCGAGGAAGGCCCCTTCGCCCACCTGGATGAGGCGATCCGCCAGATCGAAATCCCGATCCACCTGATCCGTGGACGGATGAGCGAGCTGGTCTCGGCCGACGCCGGCCGCGAGTTCGTCGCCAGCCTCAAGCATGGCGTCTTCACCGACGTCGCCGACGCCGGCCACATGGTCGCCGGCGACCGCAACGACGTCTTCATCGACGCGGTGATGGGCTTCCTCGACAACCTCGAACCGGCCTGAACTTCGACAGTTCTGAGCCGGTAACCCGGAGCGACGACCTTGGACTTCACCACCGTCCGCAACGGCGACATCGACCTCAACGTCGCCATCCAGGGCTCAGGCCCCCTGATCCTCTGTGTGCACGGCTGGCCCGAGCTCTGGTACTCCTGGCGCCACCAGATCAAGCACTTCGCGGGGCGCGGCTACACGGTCGCCGCCCTTGACGTGCGCGGCTATGGCGACAGCTCGAAGCCACGGCCGATCGCCGACTACAGCATGGTCAAGATCGCCTCCGACGTCGCGGCCATCGCCGATGCGCTCGGCGGCGGCAGGGCCATCCTGTTCGGCCATGACTGGGGCGGGCCCATCGTCTGGAAAACCGCCCTGCTCTACCCGCAAAAGATCACCGCCGTGGCCGGTCTCAGCGTACCCTACATCCCCCGCGGCGAGGCCGCGCTGGTCGACATGTTCGACGCCATCTACCCGAACAAGTTCTTCTACCAGCGCTACTTCCAGGCCGAGGGCGTCGCCGAGGCCGAGCTGGAAGCCGACATCGAGACCAGCTTGCGCAAGGTCTACTTCGCCCTCTCCGGCGAGGCGCCGCTGAACAAGTGGATCGAGCACAAGCCGATCGACGCCAGGCTCATGGACGGCATGGAAGACCCGAAACCCTTCCCGGCCTGGATGAGCGAGGCCGATCTGGCCGTCTATGTCGCCGCCTTCAGGAAGAGCGGCTTCCGCGGCCCGCTCAACCGCTACCGCGCCCAGGGCATCGACTTCACCGACCTCGCCAGCCTGGCCGGCAAGACGGTCGGCCAGCCGTCATTCTTCGTCGGCGGCGAGCGGGACGCGGTGCGCAGCTTCATCCCCGGGGGCGACCTCTACGCCACCCCAGGCGCAGCTTGCACCGACTTCCGCGGCTCGGTCCTGATCCCCGGCGCCGGCCACTGGGTTCAGCAGGAGGCCCCGGCCGAAACCAACGCCGCGCTGGAACGGTTCGTCGGCGGGCTCTGAGCCTCGCGTCGATCGGCCAGGCGGCGCTTCACGGCGGCCGCCAGCCGGCAGGCTCGCCAATAGAGGCTCTTGCTGGTGACGAAGTCGCGTGTCCGCATCGAACGGCGTAGCGACTCGCCATCCACCGCCTGCTTCTGCGGGTCGCCGTAGAAGGCCGCGATCTTGTCCCGGCCCATCCCGGCGCTAGCCATCCAGGCCGGCGCGTAGCGGTTTGCCAGCAGGTGCACGTCGTGCAGGATCCGGCTCATGCCGGTGCCCGACGAGGGGCAGGGCGCACAGAAGGCGTCGCCGATCAGCACCACGCCCGGCTGGACGTGGCCCTCCATCGCATAGAGGTCGGTGCTGCGCACCTCGAGCGGCCGGATCACCCTGGCGCCGGACAATGCCGCGCGCGCCTGAGGCAGGACCTCGGACAACACCCCGACCGGGTCCGCCCGCATTCGCGCCACCCAAGGATCGTCCGGGTCTCGGTGACCGAAGATGTTGACCCGGACCTCGTCCAGCATCGGGAAGAAGGTGACATAGGCGATGCCGTCGCCGTGCCCGCCATGCCAGATCGCGGCCTGCACGTCCCACGGCCCGCCGGCGGGCGGTGCGACGCTGAAGCCGAGGCACAGGGAGTGGCGCTTGCTGAGCAGTCGCCGCTCGACGCCGAGCTCGCTGCGCAGGCGATCTCCCCGTCCCGTGGCGAGTACGACCAGCCGCCCGTCCAGTTGTTCACCGTTGGACAGATGCACCGCCTGGCGGTCATCCGATGTCTCAATCCGATCCACTCGCCCCTCGACGAAACGCACCGTCTCGGGGAGGGCCTCGCGCAGGTTGACGATCCAGCGGTCGTAGCGGGCGCCGCAATCCTTCAACGCCGGACGGTCGGGTGACGCGGCTTCGCCCCAGCAGGCCTTCTCGAAGCAGGACAGGACACCAAGCTCGTCCAGCGCCGCGATCTGCTCGATTCCGAGTTTTTCATTGCGGAAATCCGACGGCGGGTCGCGCCTCAGGTCGATGAGGTCGACCGAATAGCCCGCGCGGCCAAGCACCAACGCGAGCAGCGATCCGGCCATGCCGGCGCCGACAATGAGGATGCGGTTGTCCTGAAGCCGCGCGTATTCGACCGACAAAGCCCCCTCCGGAGAAACGAGATCGCGTCCCGCTTCTGCAAGGTCGGCGCCGGTCCGGGGCGTCGCCCCAATGGCCTTCCCCTCTTGTGGGGGAAGGAGGGACCCGCGCCCCTGCAAGGGGCGTGGGGGGATGAGGGGTCTTTAGGACCTCTCCAAAATCAAATCACGAGGCGGACAAGGGAGCGCGGCCCCTCATCCTCCCATGGCTATCGCCATGGGCCCTTCCTTCTCCCACAACGGGGAGAAGGAAGGCGCCCCTACTCCTCCAGCAGTCCGTTCATGTGCTCGACGGACTCAAGGAACTCCTCCTTGAACTCCTGCACCACCTGCGTGGCCGAACGGACGGAGTCCACCAGCCCCACGCCCTGGCCGACGAAGTAGGTGACCATGTCGCGGGCCTTGGCGTTGCCGCCGGCCGCGGCCTTCTCGATCGAGGCCAGGGCGTTCTCGCTGACCAGGCTCATCAGCGGCATGGGCAGGGCGCCCGGGCTGTCGGGGCTGCGCTCCCACGCCTCGGTCCAGCCGGAGCGCAGCTGGCGGGCGGGCTTGCCGGTGCGGGTCTTGGTGCGGATGGCGTCGCGCGATGAAGCCTCGATCATCTTCTCGCGGAAGATCTCGCTGGTCTCGCTCTCGGTCGTGGCCAGCCAGACCGAGCCGGTCCAGACGCCCGCCGCACCCATCGCCATGCAGGCCGCCATCTGGCGCCCGTTCATGATGCCGCCGGCGGCCAGCACCGGCACGTCGCGGATCGGCTTGATCGCCTTCAGCACTTCGGGGATCAGCACCAGGGTCGAGACCTCGCCGCAGTGGCCGCCGGCCTCGCCGCCCTGCGCCACCAGGATGTCGATCCCGGCGTTGACTTGCCGCACCGCGTGCTCCTTGGCGCCCACAAGCGCGGCCACCGGAACATTGTGGTGATGGCCCATGTCCACCATGGCCTTGGGCGGCACGCCCAACGCGTTGGCGATCAGCTTGATCGGGTGCTCGAAAGCGGCTTCCAAGACGCGCAGAGCATTGTCGGCGTCGAACGGCTGGGGCCGGTTGTCCGACACCTCGACCTCGGCCATCGTCACCCCAGCGCTGCCCAACAGGTCACGCGCGAAGTCGCGGTGCTGCTGCGGGATGCGGGTCTTCAGGCTGTTGTAGGTGACATTGGTCTCGCCCGCCGTCGCCATGTTCTCGGGCATCAAGACGTCGATGCCATAGGGCTTGCCGCCGCAGTGCTCGTCGATCCACGACAGCTCGCGGTGCACGCTGTCCGGTGAATGGCCGGTCGCGCCCAAGACGCCAAAGCCGCCGGCCCGGCTGACCGCGGCCACCACGTCGCGGCAATGGCTGAAGGCGATCAGCGGGAACTCGATCCCCAGCATGTCGCAGATCGGTGACTTCATGGCGGCCTCCTCCAACGGTTTGCCTATCCTAGGACCGGATCGTTCAAGTGCGAAGGGAAGTCAGCCGCGCCGTTCGCGCCATCACTTCCAGGCAGGCCCGGCCGTTGTGATAGGGGCACTTCCACAGGTCGGCCTTCAAATCGTCCGGCGCGGGCGCGCCCGACGGCTCGATCTGCGTGCGCCACACTCCTGGGCGCGATCCCAGCACCGTGCGCTCGATGAAGGCCCAGACCCGCTCGGCCGCATCCAGGAACCGCGGATCGCCGGTCCGCTCGAACGCGTCCAGGAACCCGACCACGGCCTCCGCCTGCACCCACCACAGGCGGTCGTGCTCCGGCCCGCCGGCCGGATCGTGTCCGCTGGGCACGCCTCCGTCCGGGTCCAGCGCGCGCTCCAGCACCGCATCGGCGACCGGCCCCGCCATGGCCTGCGCCCGCGCGCTCAGCGCCGGGTCCAGACCCTGCGCGATGCTGGGCAACAGCCAAGCCGCCTCGATGTCATGGCCGTGGGAAAGGCCGCCGTCCAACGGACGCCAACCGGCATCGAAGAACTGGAGAAACGTCCGCGCCTGGCCGTCGAACGTCCGCTCCAGGATGAGGCCAAGCAAGGCCTCCAGGCGCTCGCGCAGTTCCGGATCGGGCCACACGGCGTAAAGGTCGGCCAGGGCCTCGACCAGGTGGAAGTGCGCGTTGAAGGTCTTCGGCGCATCGTCGCGGTTGGCCAGTTCGTTGGCTCTCAGCTTCCAGTCACGCCCGAACGCCTCGTGGAACCCGCCCGCGAGGTCCGTGGCGTGCGCCTGGACCGAGCCCCACAAACCGCGCGCGATATCCAGCGCGCCGCCTTCCCCCGTGGCGCCGTAGAATGCCGCCATGGCATGGATCCCGAAGGCCTGGGCGTAGAGGTGCTTGCGGGTGAACCGGCCCGCCCCGTCCGCCGTCACCGCCCAGATCATCCCGCCGGCCTCGTGGTCGATCAGCCGCTCGGCGATGAAGCGATAGGCGGCCCGTGCGGCGTCCAGATCCTCTGGGTTTCCCATCCGCGCGTAGGCCGCCGAGAAGGTCCAGAGGATGCGGGCGTGCAGCACCGAGCGCTTGGGCGCCCCGGGCAAGGGCTCGCCCTCGCCGTTGCTCGCCCCGATGAACCCGCCACGCTCAGGGTCCCGCTGGCCCCGCCAGAACGCCAGGATGCGCGACAGCTCGCCGGCGGCGGCCGCGCCGAGCCGCGCCAGCCGCTCTGTCTCGCCCTCCGACGCCCCCTCCGCCACCATCCGATCTGTTCTCCTTCGCGCAGGCTCCCTATCCTGCCGCCAAAATCCGACGGCAAGAGATCGGGAGGCGACTATGGCGTTCGAGACCATCCTCTACGAGGCCGACGGCCCGGTCGGGGTCATCACCCTGAACCGGCCGAAGTATCGCAACGCCCAGGACTACAAGATGCTGGACGAGATCGACCAGGCCTTCGCCCTGGCCCGGCCGGACCCGGACATCAAGGTCGTCGTCGTACGCGGCGCGGGCGGCGTCTTCTCCACCGGCCACGACCTCGGCACGCCAGAGGGGATGGAGTATCGCAAGAACCTGGGCGCCCGGCCCGGCATCGAGACCTACGACCAGTTCAAGCGCTACAACCTCGACCTGCTCCTGGCGTGGCGGAACTTCCCCAAGCCCACCATCGCCATGGTCGAGGGCTACTGCATCTACGCCGGCTGGATGCTGGCCGCGGCGATGGACGTGGTCTTCGCCGCCGACACCGCCGAGTTCCTGGGCGGCTTCGTCGAATACAACACCATTCCCTGGGACATCGGGGTGCGCAAAGCCAAGGAGCTGTGCTTCGAGAGCCGGTTCATCTCCGCGCACGAAGCTAAGGACCTCGGCCTGGTGGGCCGCGTCCTGCCGCTCGCCGACCTGGAGCGCGAGACCTTCGCCTGGGCCCGCCGCGTGGCCGAGAACAGCGCCGAGGCCCTGCGCTTCGCCAAGATCCAGATGAACAAGGCCCAGGACGCCCAGGGCTTCACCAACGCCGTCGAAGACTCGCTGGGCGACTACCAGGCCATGATGCACCTGCCCGGCAATCCCATGCGGATGGAGAGCCAGCGCCGCCTGCTCACCGTCGACCTGGCGGTCAAGGGCCGTCGCGGCGAACGCTTCGGCCTGACGCCGACTGAGAAGTAGAGGACCACGCCATGCCCAAGAGCACCGCAACCGTCGTCAGCACCGGGGCCTACCGCGCCGAACTGCGCGATCCTGGCGTCCTGCTGGTCACCTTCAACCGCCCTGACAAGCTGAACGCCTTCACCCAGGCGATGAAGCGCGACCTGATCGAGCTGATGACGAGGGCCCAGATGGACGACGCCGTCCGCGTCGTCGTCTTCACCGGCGAGGGACGGGCCTTCATCGCCGGCGACGACCTCGGCGGTTACGGCGACGACGCCTCCGAAACCGTGCCCCAGGTGAACGGCAGCCACGCCACCGCGATCGGCACCGCCAACGCCCTGCGCGGCTTCTCCCAGGCGGTCAACGTCGCGGTCCGCAACCTCGACAAGATCACCATCGCCGCCATCAATGGCCCGGCGATCCAGAGCGGCCTGTCGCTCGCCCTCTCCTGCGATTTCCGCATCGGCTCGACCACGGCCCGGCTCGGCAGCGCCACCCTGCGCTTCGCCCTCTTGCCCGACGAAGGCGGCCACGCCCTTTTGATCCAGCACCTCGGCTTGGCCGGCGCGCTCGACTTCATCCTCCGCAAGAAGATCGTCGGCGCCGACGAGGCGTTGAAGCTCGGCCTGCTCACCGAAGTCGTCGAGCCCGACGCCCTCCTGCCCCGCGCGCTCGAACTCGCCACCGAGTTCGCCGAAGGCCCTCAGGTCGCCCTCAGGCTCGCCAAGCGCGCGATCTACAACGCCGCCGAGCTGACCTTCGCCCAGGCGCTGGAGGACATCGCCGTGCGCACCGGGATCACCGACCACCACGCCGACGCGCGCGAAGGCGGCCGCTCCTTCGCCGAAAAGCGCAAGCCGAAGTTCAACGCCTGGCTGGAAACGCCGGGCTCGGACGATCACTGAACCGCGGCATAGGCCCTGGCCCGGCACGCGCCTGTCATGTAGCTGACGCAGGCTTCCGGCGATCCAAGACACACAGAGGAACGTGCGCGTGACCGAGTTCGAAGGCGTGACCAACTTCCGGGACTTCGGCGGCATGCCGGGCAAGGACGGCCGCAAGATCAAGCGCGGGCGGCTCTACCGCTCCGGCCACCACGCCCAGGCGACCGAGGCCGACCTGGAAAAGCTGGGCGCGCTGGACCTCGCCGTCCTGGTCGACCTTCGCCGCCCCGCCGAGCGCCTGCGCGACGTCGCCCGCCGGCCAGACCCCTTCAACGCGACCGTGCTCGAACACCAAGGCCCGATCGAGAACGCGGTCGCCCCGCACCTGGCCTTCATCTCCCAGCCCGGCGCCACAACCGACATGGTCAGCCAGGGCATGCAGACCGGCTATCGCGGCTACCCGTTCGACCCGCACTACATCAAGGTCTACGGCGAGTACTTCGCCGCCCTGGCCGAGGCGGACGGGCCGGTCCTCATCCACTGCCACGCCGGCAAGGACCGCACGGGCGTGCTCTGCGCCCTGACCCTGCACATCCTGGGCGCCAGCCGCGAAGACATCTACGCCGACTACCTCGAGACCAACCGCATGAACCGCGCCGACCAGCGCCTGGACGAAATGGTCAAGCAGTTCGAGACCAACTACGGCCAGAAGGTCTCGGAGGAATTCCTGCTCTTCATGATGGGTGTCCAGCCAGAGTACCTAGACGCCGCCTACGCCGCGATGGAAGCCGCCCACGGCGACGTCGACGCCTATCTCGAAGCGGTGCTCGGTGTGGATGAAAAGGTCGCCGCGGCGATCCGCTCACGGTTGTTGGACTAGAGCATGTCAGGCGAAAGTGTTGGCGGTTTCGCCGCCCGGACATGCTCTAATACTATGAATATAGACCCTTTTTGTCCGGTTCAGACGATTCCGCCTGAACCGGAAAGGGTCTAGGCAAATCGCCTGACAGGCGCTTCAATCCGACTTTCGCCGCGGGAGGGTGACCGGCGGCTCTTAAGGAGCCTTGCCGGGTGAATGCTCGCCTGATGACGATCGCCGCTCGCGCCGGATTTGTCCTGTGCGTCGCGCTTACCGCCGTCTTCGCCCTGTCCCCGCCCAGCCTGCACGCGCACGTACTGCCGTGGGACAAGGCCGATCACTTCGCCGCCTTCTTCGCCATCACGGCGGCGGCGCTGGTGGCCTTTCCCCGGCTCTGGCCTCTTTGGATCGCGCTCGTCGTAAGCCTGTTGGGCGGCGTGATCGAACTGGCCCAGGCCCTGCCGTTCGTCGGTCGCGACAGCAACTTCGGCGACTGGATCTCGAACGAGGTCGGGATCGCCGCCGCGCTCGTGGTTCTGATGGCCGCCGAGCTCCGGCGCCGGCTTACGGCCGGTTAGATCTCGGCCTGCCCGCGCCGAAACCCCAGACGATGAAGAAGGCGCCGAACATCACGCCCCAGGCGCCCCAGCCCAGCGACCAGGGCCCGCGCAGGAACTGTCCGGGCACGATGTGCAAGCCCTGAAGCACCAGGAGGGCGCCGAGCGCGACCAGCACGAGGCCAACGAAACGCGCAAAACGCCTCATGTCGAAACCTTGCTCACTGGCCGCCCGGGGCCGCCCTTCAAGCATGGCGCGCACGACGTCGTCCATGCCCAAAACGAAACGTGGCCGCGGAGGCTCTCGCCCACGCGGCCACGCTCTGAAACGCTAGAGGCCTAGTAGATCTCGAACAGGCCGGCGCCGCCCATGCCGCCGCCGATGCACATGGTCACCACGCCCCACTTGGCGCCACGACGTTGGCCTTCCTGCAGGATGTGGCCGGTGCAGCGCGCGCCCGTCATGCCGAACGGGTGGCCGATCGAGATCGAGCCGCCGTTGACGTTGTACTTCTCCGGGTCGATGCCCAGGGTGTCGCGGCTGTAGAGGCACTGCGAAGCGAAGGCCTCGTTCAGTTCCCACAGGTCGATGTCGTCGACCTTCAGGCCGTGACGCTCGAGCAGGCGCGGCACCGCGAACACCGGGCCGATGCCCATCTCGTCCGGGGCGCAGCCGGCGACGGCCCAGCCGCGGAACGCGCCCAGGGGTTTCAGGCCCCGACGCTCAGCTTCCTTGGCTTCCATCATCACCACGGCGGCCGCGCCGTCCGACAGCTGCGAGGCGTTGCCCGCGGTGATGAAGTTGCCAGGGCCCTTCACCGGCGGCAGGGACGCGAGGCCTTCCATGGTCGTGTCCGGACGATTGCACTCGTCGCGATCGACCGTGTAGTCGACGATCGACTCTTCCTTCGTCTCCTTGTTGACGACCTTCATCTTGGTCTTCAGCGGGACGATCTCGTCGCGGAACTTGCCGGCCTGTTGCGCGGCGGCGGTCCGGCGCTGGGATTCCAGGGAGTATTCGTCCTGGTACTCACGGCTGACGTTGTAGCGCTTGGCCACCACGTCGGCGGTGTCGATCATCGGCATCCAGATGTCCGGATACATCTCGAGCAGCTTGGGGTCTTGGCCGCCGCCGGTGGGGCCGCCCGGCAGGCTGAGCGATTCCACGCCGCCGCCGATCACAACATCCGCGCCGTCGTCGGTGATGTAGCGCGCCGCCATGGCGATCGACTGCAGGCCCGAGGAGCAGAAACGGTTGATGGTGACGCCCGAGGTGGTGTCGGGCAGGCCGGCCAGCAGCGAGGACAGGCGCGCCAGGTTGCCGTTGTTGGCCTGGATGTTGCCGACGAAGACGTCCTCGACGGCTTCCTTCTCGACGCCGGCGCGTTCGACCGCGTGGCTGATGGTGTGGGCCATCATGGTCATGGCGGGGGTGATGTTGAACCCGCCCCGGCCAGTCTTGGCCAGGCCCGTGCGGGCGTAGGAAACGATGACGGCTTCACGCATCTGGAGGTTCTCCCTAGGATTGGCGGCACTTAAGCGGCACGGCGCCGTCAGGTCAAAAGATTAAGCGGCGTTGCGAGCGGCGAGGTCTATAGTCCGCCGATCAATTCTTGCGCCGAGGCGAGGACGCCATGACCAAGCCCATGAAGATCGACTTCGTCTCCGACGTCTCCTGCCCCTGGTGCGTCATCGGCCTGAAGGGCCTGGAAGAGGCGCTGGGCCGGGTCGGCGACCTGGTCGAGGCCGACATCCGTTTCCACCCCTTCGAGCTCAATCCCAACATGCCCGCCGGCGGCCAGAACCTCGCCGAGCATGTCGGCCAGAAGTATGGCTCGACGCCCGAGCAGTCCCAGGCCGCGCGCTCCATGCTGCGCGAGCGGGCCGAGGCCGTGGGCTTCACGATCTCGATGGGTCCCGAGGCCCGCATCTACAACACCTTCGACGCCCACCGCCTGCTGCACTGGGCCCAGCTCGAAGGCCGCCAGCCGGACCTGAAGCACGCCTTGTTCGAGGCGTACTTCACCAAGGGCCAGAGCCCGGAGGACCACGAGGTGCTGGTCGAGGCGGCCGTCGCCGCCGGCCTCGACGCCGAGGGCGCCAGGGCCGTGCTGCGCTCGGGCGCCTACGGACAGGAGGTCCGCGAGGAGGAAAATTTCTGGCGGCGCGAAGGCGTCAGCGCCGTGCCGACCATCGTGATCAACAACAAGTACCTGATCACCGGCAGCCAGCCGCCCGAGTCCTTCGAGCGCGCCCTGCGCCACATTGCGGCCGAAAGCTGATCGCCGCCACGCCAACCGCCTACGCCTGAATGTGCGGGATAGCCGGCATCGTCGGCGGCGGAACGGCCGCCGAGGTGGAGACGATGGTGCGCGCCATCGCCCACCGCGGGCCGGATGGGCAGCGGGTCGAGACCTTTCCCGGCGCCATCCTCGGCCACGCCCGGCTGTCGATCATCGACCTGGAGCACGGCTGGCAGCCCTTGAGCGCGGCCGGCTGCACGGTCGTCGGCAACGGCGAGATCTACAACTACCGTGAACTGATCGCCGAGCATGGCCTGGAAGCCTCACTCGCAACGGCCTCCGACTTCGAGCCCCTGCTGCATCTCTACGCCCGCGAAGGCGAGCGGGCGTTCGAGCGCCTGCGCGGCATGTACGCCTTCTGCCTCGTGGGCTGTGACGGCCGCGTCTGGCTGGTGCGCGACCCCTTCGGCATCAAGCCGCTCTACTACACGGCCGAGGCCGGCCAGGTCCGTTTCGCCTCCGAACCCCGCGCCCTCCTGACCGGACGGCCGGAAATCGAAGCCGCCCAGATCGAGCAGCTCCTGACCCTTGGCTACGAGGTCGGCGAGGCGACGCCCTTCGCCGGCGTCCGCCGCCTGGAGCCCGGCGCCATCGTCGAGGTCACCGGCGGCGTCTTCGCCCCCCGCTCCGTCGGGGCCGCGATCCCGAAACCCAAGGCCACCAAACCCACTGGCGACGAATCCGCCCTGGTCGCCGCCCTCGACAAGGTTCTGGAGGACAGCGTCGGCGTCCACCTGCGCTCGGACGTGCCCTACGGCCTCTTCCTCTCCGGCGGCGTCGACTCCGCCGCCATCGCCACCCTGATGGCGCGCCTGAGCCCGGGCCCCGTCACCACCTTCACCTGCGGCTTCGCCGCCGCCGGCCCGACCGGCGTCGCCGACGAGCGCAAGACCGCCGAACGCGTCGCCCGGGCCCTGAACCTCGACTGGCGCCCCATCACCTTCGACGAGGAAGACTTCTGGCGCGTCCTGCCCAAGCTGGCCGAAGCCCTGGACGAGCCCACCACCGACTACGCGGCCTTGCCGACCTACAAGCTCGCCGAAGCCGCCAAGGGGACGCTGACCGTGGTCCTCACCGGCGAAGGCGGCGACGAACTCTTCGCCGGCTACGGCCGCTACCGCCGCGCGCTCCGCCCCCGCTGGCTCGGCGGCCGCGACGCCGGCCCCCGGGCCACCATGGACCTGCTCAGCGACAACGGCGCCGCCGCCGTCGCCGCCTGGCGCGCAGACACAGCGCCACCGCCCAGCCTCACCCGCCTGCAGCAAGCCCAGGCGCGAGACATCGCCGGCTGGCTGCCGTCCGACCTCCTGCTCAAGCTCGACCGCTGCCTGATGGCGCATGGCCTCGAAGGCCGCACGCCCTTCCTCGACCCCGACGTCGCCCGCTTCGCCTTCCCCCTGCCCGATCGCTTCAAGCTGCGCGGCCGGCTCGGCAAATGGCTGCTCCGCCTCTGGCTGGAGAAGCACTGCCCCGCCGCCGAGCCCTTCGCCCGCAAGTCCGGCTTCACCACCCCGGTCCAAGCCTGGATCGCCCCCAGGGCCCCCGACCTAGGCCCTCGCATCGCCAACGTGGAAGCCATCCGCCGCCTCTGCGACCCCGACAAGGTCCGCGCGGTTTTCACAGACGACCGCCAAGCCAAACACCGCTGGCCCCTGCTGTTCCTGGCCGTCTGGTCCGGGATTCACGAAGAGCGCCTGACGCCTAGGGATGCGCTAGCGAGGCTGGGGGTCTGACCGCACGCATTCCTTCTCCCCTTGAGGGAGAAGGACTATGTCCCTCAGGCCGCTATCTCCACCGCCCGATGCGCCTCCGTCCTGATCTCGATCGAGCGCACCCGGGCCGCGTCATCAGGCCGGATGTCCGCTTTCAGGCGCGAGGCCTATGACCCCTAGCGGACGTTCGCACGACCGTCCGCTTCATATCGGCGAGCCGTGGCCGCCTACTGTGCGATCTCCGCCAGAGTGTTGGCGGCGCCCCCATTGGCGTCACGGTAGGCGAGGACCAGTGCGCGCTGGAGCTTCGGCGGGTCGAGGACGTGGTTGGGCGGCAGCTTTGCTTCGTCATCGACGCCCAGCTCGCGCAGGTAGAAGCCATTCACCGTCAACAGATCGACGCCGGCCCCGGAGAGGCGGCGGTGGCCGAGAGCAACGAGCGTCGCTTCGGCGAGCCGCCTGTAATAGGATCCCGGTTCAGCCAGCCAGTCCTGCAGACGGGCTTCGCCCTGGCTGCTATGGACATTGTGCTGAGCCAGGACGCCAACGAGGTCTGTCGGGTCCGCCGTGGGGGTGGAGACGGCGGCTGCGGCCGCGGATGAGCGAGGCGCCGGCGCGGGCGCATCGGCGGCGACCTGGGCCGGCGGGGATTCCGCGGCGATGGGCCGTCCGGAAGGCCCTTGCAGCTTGAGGATGGCGATCACCACCAGCACCAGCCCGAACAGCGCGAATAGGACTCCCGGACCTACTTTGGACGCCCGGATCTCGATGCCGACGACCTTGATGGTCGACTCACTCTCCGAGGTCCCTATACCGCGCACGACCAGGAAGAAGCCCAGCATCATGCATGCGGCGCCGAGCCCAAAAACCAACAGGAAGCTCGTCTCGCCGAACATCGCTTCGGGCCTCATACCATTTTGCCGGGCCACGGTGGCGCTTCGGAGCCGGCGAGTCACGCCCGGATGTTTTTGAAAGCCTGTCCGGGGCACGATACCTAGCCATGCTGGCCACCGCGGCCGGCGAAATCGAAAGAAGTGCGGCGTAGCCGGCAGGGGCGTCGAAGGGCCGCCATCCGACGCCAGCCCCTCTAAGCCGCCAGCGCCTGGTGCGCCTCCATGGTGATCTCGATCGAGCGGACCCGCGCCGCATGGTCGAAGATCTGGCTCGTCACGATGATCTCGTCCGCGCCGGTGCGCTTCAGGAAGGCCGCCAGGCCCGCGCGCATGGTCTCGGGCGAGCCGATCGAGGCGCACTCCAGCGACTGCCGCAGCATCGCGTGCGCGCCGGCGTCCAGCCTCGAATCCATGTCGTCCACCGGCGGCGGCAACGGGCCCGGCCGGCCGCTGCGCAGGTTCACGAACGCCTGCTGGATCGAGCTGAAGAGGCGCTTGGCCTCGGCGTCCGTGTCCGCCGCACAGACCGTCATCCCCGCCATCACATAGGGCCGGTCCAGGAAAGCCGAGGGCTTGAAGGTCTGGCGGTAGATGTCGAGCGCCCGGTCCAGCTCGGCCGGCGCGAAGTGGGAGGCGAAGGCGTAGGGCACGCCCAGCATGGCCGCCAACTGCGCCCCATAGAGGCTGGAGCCCAGGATCCACACCGGCACCCGCGTGCCCTCGCCTGGCACCGCGCGCACCGCCTGCCCCGGCTGCGAGGGCTGCAGGTAGCGCATCAGCTCGACCACATCGCGCGGGAAGTTGTCGATGTCGTGCGCCAGGTTGCGGCGCAGGGCGTAGGTCGTCTGCTGATCCGTGCCCGGCGCGCGGCCGAGCCCCAGGTCGATGCGGCCTGGGTAGAGGCTGGCCAGGGTGCCGAACTGCTCGGCGATCATCAGCGGCGCATGGTTGGCCAGCATAACCCCGCCGGCCCCGACGCGGATGCTGCTGGTGCCGCCCGCCACGTGCCCGATCACCACCGCCGTCGCCGCGCTCGCGACGCCCGGCATGTTGTGGTGCTCGGCGACCCAGAACCGCTTGTAGCCCAACCGCTCGGCGTGGCGGGCCAGGTCCAGGCTGTTGGCTAGCGCCTGGCTAGCGTCGGAACCTTCGGTGATGGGGGAGAGGTCGAGGAGGGAAAGCGCGCTCATGGCGTCAATATAGGCAGCGATCGGCAAACCGCGCCGCCTGATTTCGCCGGGCCTTTCGGTGCGCTAGGAAGGCGGCTTCAAGCGGTGGGCGATCAGAGGCGTATGCGATGGCGGGTTGGGTGCTGGGCGTGGTCGGAGGATCGGGCCTCTACGACATCGACGGGCTCGAGGACCGGCGCTGGGTGCGCATCGACACCCCCTGGGGCGAGCCGTCGGACGAACTGCTGACCGGAACCCTAGGCGGCGTGAAGCTGGTCTTCCTCCCCCGCCACGGCCGCGGCCACCGGCTCTCGCCCACGGCCCTCAACTTCCGCGCCAATATCGCCGCCCTGAAGATGGCCGGCTGCACCGACGTGATCTCCCTCTCGGCCGTCGGCTCCCTGCGCGAAGAACTGCCGCCGGGGACCTTCGTCGTGGTCGACCAGTTCATCGACCGCACCTTCGCGAGGCAGAAGAGCTTCTTCGGCGAGGGCGTCGTCGCCCACGTCTCCATGGCCCATCCGACCTGCGAGCGCCTGTCGGGCATGGCGGCCACAGCCGGCCGCGCCGCCGGCGCGACGGTGGTCGAAGGCGGGACCTACATCTGCATGGAGGGCCCGCAGTTCTCGACCAAGGCCGAGAGCTTCCTCTACCGGTCCTGGAATTGCGACGTGATCGGCATGACCAACATGCCCGAGGCCAAGCTCGCCCGCGAAGCCGAGCTGCCTTACGCCTCCGTCGCCATGGTCACCGACTACGACTGCTGGCGCGAGGGCGAGGCCCACGTCGAGGTCACCGACATCCTGGCCTGCCTGCACGACAACGCCGCCAAGGCCCGCGACCTCGTCCGCCACCTGGCCGGCGCCATGCGGGGCGAGCGGGCGCCCTCGCCGATCGACACCGTGCTGGACGAGGCGATCATCACCGCCCCGGAGGCGCGCGATCCCTCCGCCATCGAACAACTCAGCGCCATAGCCGGCCGCGTACTGCGTAGCTAGAAAGAGCCCATGAATCTCGCCGACGCCATCCGCACCATCCCGGACTATCCCAAGCCCGGCATCCTCTTCCGCGACATCACCACGCTGTTGGCCGACGCCAAGGCCTTCCGCCACACCATCGACCTCCTGGCCGAGACCTTCGCGGGCCAGGGCATCCAGAAGGTGGCCGGCGTCGAGGCGCGCGGCTTCATCGTCGGCGGCCCGCTGGCCCATGCGCTGGACGCCGGCTTCGTGCCGATCCGCAAGCGGGGCAAGCTGCCGCACAAGACCATCGCGGTGGAGTACGCGCTCGAATACGGCACCGACATCATCGAGATGCACCTGGACGCCGTTGTCGCCGGCGAGAAGGTGCTGCTGATCGACGACCTGATCGCCACCGGCGGCACGGCCGTTGCCGCCATCGACCTCCTCCGCCGCTGCGGCGGCGAGGTCACCGCCGCCGGCTTCATCATCGACCTCCCCGACCTCGGCGGCGCCGACAAGGTCCGAGAAACCGGCGTGCCGGTAACGAGCCTAGTGGCCTTCCCAGGGCACTGACTTGCGCAACGCTGAGCGTACCCTTCTCCCCTTGAGGGAGAAGGTGGCCCCCTGGAAGGGGGTCGGATGAGGGGTCTTGCTCCCCCATCCGACTAGCTCATCCCTTCATCTGAGAGTTCTGAGAGACCCCTCATCCGTCGGCTGCGCCGACACCTTCTCCCTCAAGGGGAGAAGGACGATCAAACGGTTGCCCTCGCTCAGAGCCACCCCCATCCTCCCCCCATGGCCAAGTACGTCTGGGTGATCGTCGAGACCGACGGCAGCGAGCAGCGCGAGGAGCACAGCTTCGCGCACGGCGTCCACGCCATCGCCGCCGCCCGCAGCCGCCTGCCCAAGGGCGGCCGCGTCGGCATGACCGAGCACACCGACGCCGGCCCCCGCCCCGTCGGCGCCTGGGTCGACGCCCCCGATGGCGCCGTGTGGGAGCGGCCTGCCTAGGCCGGCGTTCCCGCCCACTCGGCGTAGAACTGCCGGTACCACTGGCGGAACGGCAGGATCGGCCCGTCGCCGTCGCACACCACCGGCCGCGGCAGGTAGTGCTGGCGGTCCCAGATCACCTTGTCCTGGTCCAGCTGACGGCACACTTCGGCGATGAAGCCGCGCGCCACGAAGGCCGACAACCCCTCGGTCTGGTCCTTCGGCTGGGTGAAGCAGAAGCGCACGCTGACCTCGTCCTTCTCCACCGGCGTCACCGCGGCCACCAGCAGGGTCTCGGCCAGGCCCGTGAAGCGCGTGGCGCTCTGGCCCGGGCCGATCATCCGCGCCTCGATGCGCGACTCCACCCTCCCCTTCGGCGTCTCCAGCTCGGCCAGGATCACCGAGGTGCGCCGAAACCCGTCCCAGATCATCTCGGAGGTCGGGAAAGTCGCCGTGCCGTGCACATACCGGAAGTGCGCCACGTCGACGGCGTTCTCGGCCATGTTCTGCAGCGAGCCGTACACCCGCCATTCGTGGATCTCGTAGTCCGTCCAGGCCTCGTCGGTCGCCTCGGGGAAGGCCTCCACCTCCCACATCGGGGCGACCCCCTCCGGGTGATACCAGAACCAGATCATCCGGTTGGCCTCGGCCAGCGGCCACTGCCGCTCGCACGGCCGGGTCAGGCTCGGCGGGATGCGCTCGGCGTAGGGAACGTCACACACCACCCCCTCGCCGTCGTAGCGCCAGGCGTGGAACGGGCACTCCAGATGATCGCCCGCCACCCGCCCGCCATAGCCCATGTGCGCGCCCAGGTGCCGGCAGTGGGCGTCCAGCATGCGCGCCCGACCATCCTCGCCGCGCCAGATCACGAGGTCGCGGCCCATGTAGCGCAGCGGCTTGACCTCGCCCGGCGCCAGCTCGGCCGACAGCATGGCGGGGAACCAGCCGAACGGAAACGGGATGTCCAGCCCGCGCTCGGCCGGCGCCGGCCGTCCCGGCATGTCCGCCTTGCGCCAGCTCGCCCGCGCCTCGTCGCTCATCCCCGCCAGCGCCTGGGCCACCGCCACCGGTGAGCTCATGACGACGGAGGTTGCGTCATCGGCCATGCGAGGCCTCCCCTGACCTGTTTGGGACGAGCCCACCACTTTGACCGCCCTCGCGCAATGGCCCACTCTCGACGCCGGACCGGGAGGAGCTGAACTATGGCCATGCCGTCAGGGATCGGGATCGTCGACACCATGATCGGCTTTCCGGCCGAGGACTTCAGCGCCTACGACTTCATGCGCGCCCAGCTCAAGGACCCGTCGGCCAAGTACGAGTTCCCGGTCGAGTACATGTTCAAGAACGTCCCGAAGGAGCTCTACGGCAAGGGCGATCCGATCGCCGCCACCCTCCACGAGATGGACCGGTTCGGCGTCGAGCAGGGCATGATCGGCGTCGAGGGCGAGGTCAGCCGCAAGGCGCTCAAGGACCACCCGGACCGCTTCATCGCCAGCGGCTCGGTCGATCCCAACAAGGGCATGGACGGCATCCGAAACATGGTGCGCCAGTACGAGGAGTTCGGCGTGCGCGCCTTCACCGCCTTCAACGCCGGCTTCAATCCCCAGGTCGGCATCGGCGACGCCCTGATGTACCCGATCTACGCCAAGTGCGTGGAGCTGGACGTGCCCATCTTCTCCTGCGCCGGCGTGCCTGGCCCGCGCTTTCCGATGTGGCCGCAGGAGGTGCGGCTGATCGACCAGGTGATGTACGACTTCCCCGAACTGGTCTTCGTCACCCGCCATGGCTGCGAGCCCTGGGAGGACCTGGCCGTCAAACTGATGCTCAAGTGGCCGAACCTCTACTATTCGACCAGCGCCTTTGCGCCCAAGCACTACCCCGAGGCCATCGTCCGCTACGCCAACACCAGAGGCGCCGACAAGATCATCTACGCCGGCTACTTCCCCATGGGCCTGTCGCTGGAGCGGATCATGGGCGACATGCAGTCCGTGCCGTTCAAGGACGAGGTCTGGCCCAAGTTCCTCCGCGACAACGCCCGTAAGGTGCTGAAGCTGGCCTGACGCGCTAGCCTTCCCGCGGCGCCAAGGCGGCCATCTCCACCCCGATGCGGTGGCGCAGCAGGAGGGCGTTCAGCACCGACCAAACCACCGCCACCGGCCAGTTCCAGAACGCCAGCGGCAGCACCGCGATCTCGCCGCTCACCACCCAGTAGTTCGGATGCCGCACGAAGCGGAACGGCCCGCCGCGCACGATGGGCGCCCCGTCCAGGGTGATGATCCGCGTCGTCCAATACGGCCCGAGCGTCGCGATCACCCAGACCCGCATGGCCTGCAGCACCACGAACACCGCTATCAGCGGCCAGATCGGCCGGGTCTCGAGCGGCGTCGCCACCGCGATAGCGACCAGCCACGAGCCGTGCAGCAGCACGAACAGCGGATAGTGCCGCCGCCCCACCTCGCGCCCGCCCCGCGCCAGCAGCCGCCGCGTATTGCGCGCCGCCAGCGCCAGTTCGCCCAGCCGCTGCAGGGCGACCAGGGCGAGCACCCAGGCAAGCGGGCTGGAAATCAGGCGATCGAGCATGGCCGACAGGAGCGCCAGCCAGGGCGCGGACGTCAATGTCGCCTTGCCGACAAACGCGCTTGACAGCCCAGGTCCCATTTTATAATGACTGACTAGTCAGTTTTAATTGATCGAGCCGATGCCGAAGATCACCGACGCCCAGCGGGACGCCCGCCGCAAGCAGATCCTGGAGGCCGCCCTCCGGTGCTTCTCGCGCGACGGCTTCCACGCCACCACGACCGCGGACATCGTCCGCGAGTCCGGCGTCAGCCAGGGCACGCTCTACCTCTACTTCAAGACCAAGGACGACATCGTGGTCGCCCTGGGCGACGACCGCCACCAGGCCGACGCCTTCCTGAACGCCCTGGCCCAGAGCGAGCCGGACCCGGTCCAGGGCCTGCGCACCCTGATCGAGCTCTACGGCAAGAGCCTCTCCGACCCCCACCGCCTGGAAGGCCGCCGGGTCGGCATCCAGGGCTGGGCCGAGGCGCTGCGCAACCCCCGCATCCACGAGAGCGTCGTCGACGGCTTCGACGCCATCCGCGCCGCCATCGTCGAGCTCATCCAACGCGGCCAGGCCAGCGGCCAGATCCGCGCCTGCGTCGACCCCGACGCCTTCGCCCGCAGCCTCATCGCCCTGTGCCAAGGCCTGGTCCTCCAGGTCGTCTGGGGCGAGCCCGTCAACCTGGAAGCCGTCGGCCGCATCGTCTTCGAGATGATCGACGGCGCCCTTCTCACGCCAGAGGCCCGTGCAGCCTCCCCCTCCCCCCTGCACATGGAGCACCAGTCATGAGCCTGACCGGAACCCTCGACAGCCCGATCGACGCCCCCGCCGCCCCGGTCCCCGCCGCCGTGGACGACCGCCTGCCGCCGGCCCGCCGCAACTGGGGCAAGGCGCTGCGCGCCCTGAACCGCCTCCTGAACAACAAGGAGGACACCAGCCAGGTGTTCGAGATCATGGCCTCGCTGAACGGCGACACCACGGTGCGCAACTACCAGCGCCTCCTGCAGACCCGCACCGGCGGGCGCATGGCCTGCGAGCAGGTCGAGTTGGCCCCTAAGCTGATGGACGACGCCTGGCTCGACAGCTTCGCGCCCGGCACCGTCGGCGCCGCCTACCGCGAATTCGTCCGTAGCGAGAACATCTCGGCCGAGGGCCTGGCGGAAGTCAGCCGCCAGTCGGCCCGCGGCCCGGTCGAGGAATCCCACCCTTACGCCTGGTACGGCCGGCGCATGCGCGACAGCCACGACATCTGGCACATCCTCTCGGGCTACCACCGCGACGGCCTGGGCGAAGCCTGCCTCACCGCCTTCTCCTACGGCCAGACCGGCAGCCTCGGCTGGGCCGTCATCGCCACCGGCGCGGCGCTCCGGCCGCGCGGCAAGACGCGCCAGACCGCCATCCGCGCCATCTGGCAGGGCTACCAGCGCGGCAAGGCCGCCAAGTGGCTGCCGGGCGAAGACTACGTCCGCCTGATGAGCGAGCCCCTGGAAAGCGCCCGCCGCCGCCTGAACATCACCCCGGCCAGCGTCTACGACGCCGTCCCGGTCGAACTGCGCGACGAGACCCTGCCGGTGGCGGCCTAGACCGCGCCGAACCCTCCCTAGGCGGACGCCGACACGGTCCGCTTAGGGTGGGAAGCCGCCCCCGATCCCTCCGCTGGGAATGGGCCTCCCGCCGGATCGACCTTGACAAATCGACGAACCTATGTTCTCTTTTTGTTCTATCATGGCCGACGGCAGTCTCCCTCCGCACCATCACACCTGCGCCACCTGTGGCGCGTCGGTGGATGACACCCGCGCCGCCGATGCGGCCATGCTCCAGCGCATGGCCGAGATGATCCTCGAGGTTGGGGAGGTCGCGAGGGGACGGGTGGTGGAAGTCCCCGCCGAACACCCCGCCGTGGGCCTGACCCTGGCCAGGCTGTCCAGGTCCCTGCGCCTCACCCTGGCGCTGAAGCGTAGGGTCCTGGACGAGCAGGCCTCCTTCGCCGAGACCCAGAAGGCCAAGGCCGCCGCCGAGGCCAGGGAGCTTGCCCGCACGGCCGCCTTCCAGCGCGAGCTCCTCGAAGGAGCGAAGGAGAACAAGACCGAGGCCATCGCGATCGCCAAGACCATGGCGGTCGAAGACCTTCGCGAGAAGGGCGTCGATGTCGAAGGCATCGACCAGGAGAGCCTCTTCGCCGAACTCAACGAGCGCCTGGACGACGACAGCGATCTCGAGGCCCTCATCGACTACACCCTGGTCGACCTCGTCACCCTGCTCTGCACAAAGCTCGGCGTCCCCTTCGACCCAGCCTCCGTCCGCCACAACGACGACACCCTCCGCCACGACTGGCTCGACGACCTCCCCGAACCCCCGCCCGAACCGCCCAAGCACAAAAGCTGGGCCTGAGCCGAGCGCGGCCGATTTTCAAACCGTGCATCCCGGCGAAGGCCGGGACCCAGGCTTTTTGTTTGTGTTCGGGCAGGCCTGACGGGCTGCGGGCCTCGGTAAGTCCGCAACGAAAACGCCTGGATCCCGGCCTTCGCCGGGATGAGCGGACGTGGGTGTTCTCCCACAAGGGGAGAAGGCAAACCTAAGCCCGCGCCGGAATCCGCACCTGCATCGAGCGATACGCCCGCAGGAAGTTGGTCTTCAGGCGCACCGGCTCATCGACCACCTCGATCACCGGGAAGCGCTTGAGGATCTCTTCCCAGACGATCCGCAGCTGCATCTCGGCCAGGCGGTTACCCACGCAGCGGTGGATGCCGAAGCCGAACGACAGGTGCTGCCTGGGCCGTTCGCGGTCGATGATGAAGGCGTAGGGGTTTTCGATCGCGCGCTCGTCGCGGTTGCCCGAGACGTACCACATCACGACCTTGTCCCCCTTCTTGATGGTCTTGCCGCCCAGCTCGACGTCGGCCAGAGCGGTGCGGCGCATGTGGGCCACCGGCGTCTGCCAGCGGATGATCTCCGACACCATCGACGGGATCAGCTCCGGGTGCGCGCGGATCTTGGCGTACTGGTCGGGGTTCTGGTTCAGGGCCAGCAGGCCGCCGGTGATCGAGTTGCGGGTGGTGTCGTTGCCGCCGACGATCAGCAGGAGGATGTTCCCCAGGAACTCCATCGGCTGCATGTTCTTAGTCGCCTCGCCGTGCGCCAGCATCGAAATCAGGTCGTTGGCGGGCGCGGCGTTCACCCGCACGTCCCACAGGTTCTGGAAGTAGGCGCCGCAACCCATCAGCTCGGCGATGATCGCATCGCGCGGCATGTCGTCGGTCGGCTCCTGGGTCGTCAGGTCCGACCAGCGGGTCAGCTTGCGCCGCTCCTCCCAGGGGAAGTCGAACAGGGTCGCCAGCATCTGGGTGGTCAGTTCGATCGAGACGCGGTCGACCCAGTCGAAGGTCTCGCCGATCGGCAGCTCGTCCAGGATCGTCCCGGCGCGCTGGCGGATGATCGGCTCCATGTTCTGGAGATTGTGCGGCGAGACGATGGGACTGATCGTCTTGCGCTGGGCGTCGTGCTTGGGCGGGTCCATCGCGATGAACATCGGCAGGATGAAGTCATCCTCCTGGTCCTGGATCGAGATGGAGCCCTCGGACGAGAACACCGCCGGGTTGGTCTCGACGGCGACGATGTCGGCGTAGCGGGTGACCGACCAGTAGGGGCCGTTCTCGCTTTCGGCGCAGTAATGGACCGGGTCCTCGTCGCGCAGCCGCTCGAAGAACGGCCACATGACGTTGGCCTGGAAGCGGTCGCTGATCGAAACGTCGATCTTGTCGAGCGGGGTGGAGTAGGCCTCGTCGCGCGCGGCCTTGAGCGCACTCACATAACCATCGGCCATGCCGGCCTCCCTGGACAGTGTTTCAGGGAGGAGACACCCACGCGCGGCGCGCCGCAAGGGCCGCGTTGGCATTCGAAGAGTTGATTTAGCTAACTCTATTAGCTAATTATGGATGCCATGGACATCGTCTCAATCCACGTCGCCAAGACCACGCTCTCCAAGCTGCTCGCACGTGTCGAAGCCGGTGAGGAGATCATCCTCGCGCGGGGCAAAACCCCGATCGCCCGTGTTGTGCCGATCCGGCCGGAATCGGCCAAGCGGCGGTTCGGTGCGATGCGTGGCCAGGTCAGCGTCGGGTCCGAATTCTTCGAGCCGCTCCCCGACGCCGAGATCGAAGTCTGGGAGTAGGCAGTGCGGCTGCTGCTCGACACCCACGCCTTCCTTTGGTGGCTGGCGGGCGACGAACACCTGAGCCCAGCCGCGCGAGACGCCATTGAGGATGAGGCGAACGAAGTCCTTGTGAGCGCGGCTTCGGCTTGGGAAATCACCACCAAGCACCGTCTCGGAAAGCTCGATGGCGTGAAGGCAATCGTCGCGGACCTCGGCGATGCCGTCGCGGGGCAAGGATTCGAAGCCCTCGCTATCAGCTTGCGGCATGCCCAGTCCGCCGGGGCGCTACCGGGTCCTCATCGCGATCCATTCGACCGGATGCTGATCGCCCAGGCGATGCTGGATGATCTGGTCCTCGTCTCCAACGAGGAGCCGTTCGACGTTTATGGCGTCAAACGGCTCTGGTGACGCTGGCAGACCGCAGCCCTACTCGGCCGCGATGTTGGCGAACTTCTTCTGGGCCGCCTCGCGGCGGGCGATGATGTGCTGGGTCGGGAACATCTCGTTGGTGCCGCGGTGTTCGCGCAGCACCTGACGGGCGACCGTCACCTTGTGCACTTCGGTCGGACCGTCGGCCAGGCCCATGTGGAAGCTCTCGATCACCTGCTCGGTGAACGGCATCTCAGGAGTCACCCCCAGCGAGCCGTGCAGGTGAAGCGCGCGCGCCGCCACGTCGTGGAAGATCTTGGGCATCAGGGCCTTCACGGCCGAGATGTCCTTGCGGACCTTCAGATAGTCCTTGTAGCGGTCGATCTTCCAGGCGGTCTGGAGAACCAGCAGGCGGAACTGCTCGATCTCGGTCCAGCTGTCGGCGATCTTCTCCTGCACCATCTGCTTGTCGGCCAAGAGCGAGCCTTGCGTGTGCCGCGAAAGCACCCGCTCGCACATCATGTCGAAGCTCTTCTTGACCTGGCCGATGGTGCGCATGGCGTGGTGGATGCGCCCACCGCCCAGTCGCGTCTGGGCCACGACGAAGCCGCCGCCGCGCTCGCCCAGCAGGTGGTCCTTGGGCACCCGCACGTTCTCGTAGCGCAGGTAGGCGTGGCCGGGTTGGGAGTGGTGGCCGACCGGCATGTTGCGGATCATGGTGATGCCGGGCGCGTCGGCCGGCACGATGAAGGTCGACAGCCGGTTGTACGGCGGCGCGTCCGGATCGGTGACCGCCATCACGATCAGGAAGCTGGCGACGTGGGCGTGGGACGAGAACCACTTCTCGCCGTTGATCACCCACTCGTCGCCGATCAGTTCGGCGCGGGTCGTGAACACCTTGGGGTCGGCCCCGCCCTGCGGCTCGGTCATCGAGAAGCAGGAGACGATCTCGTTGTCCAAGAGCGGCTGCAGATAGGTCTTCTTCTGCTCGGGCGTGCCGTAGTGGGCGAGGATTTCGGCGTTGCCGCTATCTGGCGCCTGGCAGCCGAACACGATCGGGCCGAAGTGCGAGCGGCCCAGGATTTCGTTCAGAAGCCCCAGCTTGACCTGGCCATAGCCCTGGCCGCCCAGGTCCGCGCCCAGGTGGCAGGCCCACAGCTTCTGCCGCTTCACCTCGGCCTGCAGCGGCTTGACCGCCGCATTCCGCTCGGGATTGCGCACGTCGTAGGGCTGGACGCCCAGGAAATCGAGCGGCTCGACCTCCTCGCGCACGAAGCGCTCAACCCAGTCCAGCTTCTTTTGGTATTCGGGGTCGGTCTCGAAGCACCAATCCGTCACGGCGTCCTCCTGATGTTTTTCGTCTGGCTGATGCGATCTATCGCCAGATGCGCCCTTGCGTCTAATGGTATCGTCGACACGACAGAGCCTTGGAGGACGCCATGAGCGAGGCCATCGAACCCTTCACCATCGCCATTGAGCAGTCCCGCCTCGACGATCTGAAGCAGCGCCTTTCCGCCACGCGCTGGCCCGAGAAGGAACCTGTCGGCGACTGGACCCAAGGGGCGCCGCTGGAGCACGTGCGCGCGCTCTGCGACCATTGGCTGAACCGCTACGACTGGCGCCGCTGTGAGGAGAAGCTGAACGGCTTTGGCCAGTTCAAGACCACCATTGACGGCGTCGAGATCAACTTCATCCACAAGCGCTCGCCCAACCCGAACGCCCTGCCCCTGATCATCACCCACGGCTGGCCGGGCTCGGTGATCGAGTTCCACAAGGTGATCGGCCCGCTGGCCGACCCGGCCGCGCGTGGCGGCGATCCGGCCGACGCCTTCCATGTGGTCGCCCCCTCCCTGCCCGGCTACGGCTTCTCCGGCAAGCCGACCCACACCGGCTGGGGCGTCGAGAAGATCGGCCAGGCCTGGATCACCCTGATGCGGCGGCTGGGATATGACCGGTTCGTGGCGCAAGGCGGCGACTGGGGCTCGGCGGTCACCACCGCCATCGGCGCCTCCAAGGCTCCGGAGGTTGCGGGCATTCACCTCAACATGGTGATCGCCCAGCCCGCCCCGGAGGACATGGACAACCTGACCGACAAGGAAAAGGCCGCCATCGCCTCGATGGAATACTACGGCCGTTGGGGCAACGGCTATTCAACCCAGCAGGCGACCCGGCCCCAGACCCTGGCCTACAGCCTCGTGGATTCGCCGATCGGCCAGGCCGCCTGGATCTACGAGAAGTTCTACGAGTGGACCGACTGCAAGGGCGATCCGCGCAACGTCCTGACCCTGGACGAGATGCTCGACAACATCATGCTCTACTGGCTGCCGGGGACCGGCGGTTCGTCGGGCCGGCTCTACTGGGAAAGCTTCCGCGGCTTCGGCGCGGGCGACGTCGGCGTTCCGGTGGGCGCCAGCATCTTCCCCAAGGAAATCTTCGCCGCCTCGCGGCGCTGGGCCGAGCGTCGCTACAAGAACCTGATCTACTTCAACGAGCTGGATGTCGGCGGCCACTTCGCGGCCTTCGAACAGCCCGAGATCTTCGTCAACGAGCTGCGCAACGCCTTCCGTTCTCTGCGCTAGTCGAGATTTCAGTATGAACCTGACCCTGTCTCCCGAAGACCTCGCCTTCCGCGACGAGGTCCGCGCCAAGCTGGCCGAGAAGTTCACGCCGAAGCTGCGCGAGGACGCCTCGCACCAGTCGGGCGTCATCGCCGATCCCGGTATGACCCGCGCCTGGCAGCCGGTGCTGAACGAACTCGGCTGGGTCGCGCTCGGCTGGCCGAAGGAGTACGGCGGCGCGGGGCTGAACACGGTCCAACGCTACATCGTCGAGTCTGAACTGGCCGCGGCCGGCGCGCCCGGCTTCGCCAGCATGGGCGTGCAGATGTGCGGGCCCGTCCTGATGCGTTACGGGCGGCAGGACCAGAAGGACTACTTCCTGCCCAGGATGCTAACCGGCGAGCACTACTGGTGCCAGGGCTATTCCGAGCCGGGCTCGGGCTCGGACCTCGCCTCGCTGCAGACGCGCGCGGTGCGCGACGGCGACGACTACGTGATCAACGGCACCAAGATCTGGACCACCCACGCCCACGAGGCGAACTGGATGTTCCTGCTGGTCCGCACCTCCACCGAGGGCCGGCCCCAGACCGGCATCACCTTCCTGCTGGTCGACTTCACGACGCCCGGCATCACGGTCAGCCCGATCATCACCCTGGCCGGCGAGCACGAGGTCAACCAGGTCTTCTTCGATAACGTCCGTGTGCCGATCAAGAACAGGGTGGGCGAAGAGAACCAGGGCTGGAGCGTCGCCAAGTACCTGCTGGAATTCGAGCGCGGCTCCAGCCATGCGGCGGGCCTGAAGGCGGCGCTGAAAAGGGTCCGCACCATCGCCCGCAAGGAAGGCGTGATCGACGACCCCGACTTCCGCCGCAAGCTCGCCGAGCTCGAGGTCGACGTCGAGGCGGTCGACTACACCGAGCGCCTCTTGATCTCCCGCACCTCGACCGGCCAGGCCGTCGGCGACGCGACCGCCTCCATGCTGAAGCTGAAGGGCACCGAGACCATGCAGCGGGTCACGGCCCTGGCCATGGAAGCCATCGGCCACTACGCGGCGCCGGACCAGCTGCCGGCCCTGGGCTATGGCGCGAACGCCGAGCCGGTGGGGCCGGAATATGCCCGCACGCCGACAGCCAAGTACCTCAACATGCGCGCCTCCTCGATCTTCGGCGGCACCAGCGAGGTCCAGCACAACATCATGGCGCGGGCGGCGCTAGGCCTCTAGCCCGCTGGAAAGGAAGGCCAGCAGCCGGGCTTCGTCCCCGTCGAACAGACGGTCGACCAGGGTCTGAACTTCGGCTTCCACATAGGTGTGGCGATCGATCAACGGGCGATATCGCACGACGCCGTCAAGGCGCTCGGCCTTCACCGCCGACTTTCGGATCAGCCGAGCGAGCAGAGTCTTGATCGTAGTGTCGGCCCAGGGCTGGACCGCCTTGACCTCGGCGAGCAGGCGCGGCGGAGTCAGCGGTCCGTGCCGCCAGAGCGGGCCCAGCACCACGGCCTCGGCCTCGGTGATGTGGAGCGCGTCGCTCACGCCTTCAGCACGGTGCGGTCGATGCGCGATTCCACTGCCCAGTTCGCGATCACGGCGACCGCGCCGGCCAGCAGGCCCAGCACGACCATCAGCATCACCTCGGCGTAGCCACGCGCCAGGATGTTGAGCGGCACCGGCCCAGCGACATTCGCCAGCCCGATCGCCATGTTGAGCCCACCGTAGGCCGCGCCGAGGAGACCCGCGAGCGGGCCGCCGGCTCGCAGGCCCGACAGAAAGGCCGAGCCGCCCGACAGCCGCGGGCCTGACGATAGCTTCAGCGCACAGATCGCGATCGCCGCCAGCGTTCCGGCGACCAAGCCAAGGATGATGAGCTGAACCACCGGGGTGGCGTGCTCGACGATGCGGAGCAGGTTCAGGCGATCTTCCGCGCCAACGATTGTCATTTGATAGCCTCCCAGTTTGACTACATGTGTAGTCCAGTAGGCTACACATGTAGTCTTCGTCAAGCCCATCACCGCTGACGCCTTGCGTTTTCGAAACGAACCCGCCCTGCCAGGCTCCGTTTGCAAGACCTGCGCTCTGCCTCTAGGTTCCTTCCTTAACGACGATCTGCCAGGGAGGTCGGCAATGGACGGCTCGCAAGCTTCGGCCGTGGTCAAGGATCCGTGGTCGGTTCCGCTGGAGGACATCGACCCCAGCGCGGGCGAGCTATTTCAGTCCGGCCAGCACTACGAGTATTTCCGCCGCCTGCGCGAAGAGGACCCCGTCCACTTCACCAAGGACAGCGCCTTCGGCCCCTATTGGTCGGTGACCAAGTTCAACGACATCGTCGAGGTGGAGACAAACCACCAGGTGTTCTCGTCCGACCGCGACATCACCATCGGCGACCAGGATCCCGACTTCGTCCCCAAGAACTTCATCGCCCGCGACCCGCCGGTGCACGACGTGCAACGCAAGGCTTCTTCGCCCGCGGTCGCGCCCTCGCGCCTTTCGGAACTCGAATCGCTGATCCGCAAGCGGGCCGGCGACATCCTCGATAGCCTGCCGCGCAACGAGACCTTCAACTGGGTCGACAAGGTCTCGATCGAGCTGACCACCCAGATGCTGGCCACCCTGTTCGACTTCCCCTGGGAAGACCGGCACCTGCTCCCCTACTGGTCGGACGTCACGACGACCACCGAGACCACCGGCGCGACCGGGGTCGACATGGCCGAGCGGGAGAAGGTGCTGCTCGAGTGCCTCTCCTACTTCATGCGCCTTTGGCAGGAGCGCGCCGCCGCACCCCAGAAGTTCGACTTCATCTCCTTGCTGGCCCACTCGCCGGACACCAAGGACATGATCAACGATCCGATGGAGCTGATGGGCAACCTGATGCTGCTGATCGTCGGCGGCAACGACACCACCCGCAACTCGATCTCGGGTGGCCTCCTGGCCCTGAACCAATTCCCGGGCGAGTACGACAAGCTGCGCGCCAACCCGTCGCTGGTCCCGAACATGGTCTCGGAGATCATCCGCTGGCAGAGCCCGGTGATCCACATGCGTCGGACCGCCAAGCAGGACTATGTGCTGGGCGGCAAACAGATCAAAAAGGGCGACAAGATCGTGATGTGGTACGTCTCGGGCAACCGGGACGAGGAGGTCATCCCACGCGCCGACGAATTCATCATCGACCGCGAGCGGGCGCGCCACCACGTCGCCTTCGGCTTCGGCATCCATCGCTGCATGGGCAACCGAATGGCCGAGCTGCAGTTACGCGTGCTGTGGGAAGAGATCCTGAAGCGGTTCGACAAGATCGAGGTGGTCGGCGAGCCGGTCCGCATCATGTCGAACTTCCTGCACGGCATCGTCGACCTGCCGGTCCGAATCCCGGGGTAGCCTTCTGACCGAGAGCGCGGACCCGAAAGAGCCCGCGCGCAGGCCGCGCCTACGGCGCGCCTGGCTGCTCGCCGCGGCGGCGGTCGGCGGAGGCGCGGCCGCTATCGCGCTCGTCGCCATCCTGGCGCGCGGACCCATCGCCGCGAACGCCGCACGCCAGTGGCTCAGCCAGCACGGCGTCGCCTCCGACCTCAGCGACGTCCACGTCGGCGCCCACACCCTGACCGCAAAGGTGCGCATCGGGCCTGCGGGCAATCCCGACGCCACTGTCGACCAGTTGCAGGTGACCTTCGACCTGATGCCGGGTCAGGGCGGCGGCCTGAAGGTGAAGAGCGTGCGCCTGGTCAGGCCGTGGGTTCGGCTGCGCCTCGTCCCCGGCCAGCCGGTTTTCGGCGCCCTCCAGCCCCTGATCGACCAATTCACGCGCCAACCCGCCGGCGCGCCCGCCGCGCCCCCGCCGGACATCACCATCGAAGGCGCCCGCATTCTCCTGGTCACCAGTGGCGGCCAGCTCCAGCTCGGTGGCGACGCCAAGATCACCCGCGGTGTCCTGCGCTCGGCCCAGGGCTCGCTGACGCCATTCGCGGTCACACTGGACGGCCAGCATGTCGAGGGCGACGGCGGCACGTTCCAGCTGACCAGCGACGGGAAGCTGGCTACCGGCACCGCCAATTTCCACGCCGTCGCCTATGGTCCGCGACAGCGGAGCCTGCGGGCGGATAGCGTCACCCTGCATGTCCAGGCGCCCTATCCCGCCAAGTCGGGCGATTGGAGCGGGCCGATGGACCTGGCCCTTGCTGCGAGCGGCCTGACTGGCTTCCTCGGTGCGCTGCAAGCCGGCGGCGGCAACCTCACCGCCGACGCCACCGGCACGTTCGAAGCCAACCGCACCCGCCAGGCCTTCGCCGGCAGGCTGTCGGCTAGATCCGACTTCGAGACGCTGTCGAGCGGGAACACCAAGATTCAGACGCCGAGCATGGACCTGGTGCTGGCCCACCTCGGCGCGACGCACACCGCTGACGGCATTTCCATCACGGCCGCCGGCGCCACGACGCTAGAGGCGAAGGCCGCGCAGCGGGCCGGCGTGAGCCTTTCCGCCCTCGCCAGCGCCATCCGCATCGGCAACGCCGAAGTCGGCGTCGCAGGGGGCGCCGTCACGACCAAGGCCAGTTTGACAGGCGACCTGACGGCGGCCGGCTCAGCCAGTCCGGGCGCGGCGGCACGCACTGCCGCGGCGGTCCCGCTGCTTTCGTCCGAACCGCCCTACCGCTCAGCTATCGCGCGAGCCCTGCGATCGTTCCGCGTAAAGGCGGCTTGGCGAGCCGGCCTCTCGAACGGCGCTGCGATGGTTGGCCTGACTGCGCCTGCCACGCTGGCCTCGAGCTCCGGAGCCCGTCTCGTCGTCACCGACCCTGGCGGCGGTGTTCGTTTCGCCGGCGGCTCGGTGCGGGGCGGCGCCAACGTTGTCGCGTCCGGCGGCGGCTTGCCCGAGCTGAGGGCCCAGTTCCGTAACGCGGCCTTCTCTCCCGGCCGGTTCCAGGCCGATCTCTCCACCGAGGACAGCCTCGACATCGCATTCGCGCGCGGCGCCCACGTCCAGGCGAAGGGACATCTGAGCGTCGCCTCAGGCCAAGTCCGGTTCGATCTCGCCGGCTGCGCGCCCGTCACGGCGAAGGAACTGGCGCTGGGCGCCAATCCAATCACCTCGGTGGCCGCCAGTGTTTGCCCCGGGGGTCAGCCCATCGTGGTTGCGGGTCACGGCGGCTGGCGGGCGATGGCGGCCTTGCGCGCCGCGCGCGGCGACGCGCCGAGCCTTGGGACCAATATTCGCGCGGCGGACGGCGGGTTCGCGGTGAGGGGGGCAGGCGGCGGTGTCGGAACCGTCGCGCTGACGCTCAGTCACGGCTGGGTCGTCGACGGCAAACAGCCGGGGCGCTTCAATCCCGTGCAGGCGAGCGGCCAGGCCGGCCTGGCGCGCGACGTCTGGACCGGCGCCTTCGACGTGCGGAGCGGCGGCGGCCATCCGGTCGGCCGCCTCACCCTCCGGCACGACCAGCACACGGGCGCCGGCCGAATCGACATCGACGCCTCCGGCCTCGCCTTCACGCCTGACGGCCTTCAGCCGATCGAACTCAGCCCGATCGCCGCCATGCTGCGCCAGATGGACGGACCAGCACCCTTCAACGGCTGGATCGCCTGGACGCCCAATCAACCGGCGACCAGCGGCGGGGAACTCACGCTCAAAGACGACAAGTTCAAGAGCCCGCTCGGGCCTCTCGCCGGCCTCAATGGCAAGATCGTCTTCACGAGCCTCGCCCCGCTGACCACCGCGCCGAGCCAGCCGCTGACGGTCGCCAAGATCGAGGCCATCACCCCGATGACCGACCTGGCCGGCAGCTTCTCGCTGCAGCCTGACGCCCTGGTGATCGAGGGCGCGCAGGCGGCCTTCGCCGGCGGCACGGTGCGGCTGGAGCACACCTCGATCCCGCTCGGCGAGAAGCCGACCTTCGACGCCGTCGTCGACCTCGATCATGTCGACGTCGGCCAGGTGATCGCCGCCTCGAGCCTGTCAAAAGGCGTCCAGCTGCAGGCCAGCATCAATGGCCGCGTCCCCTTCCAGATCGCTGGCGACGCGCTCCACATCACCGGGGGCCATATCGAGGCCGCGGGCCCTGGCCGCCTGACCATCTCGCGCGATGCGCTCTCCGGCGTCAGCGGCACCGCCGGGGTCAGCGCCACCACGACGCTCGCCTCCGGCCAGGCCGGCTTCGCCCAGGACCTCGCCTACCAGGCTCTGGAGGACCTGGCCTTCGACCAGCTTTCCGCCGACCTGAACAGCCAGGCGAACGAACGCCTTGGCGTACTCTTCCACATCAAGGGTCGCCACGATCCGCCCAAGCGGGTCGAGGCGCACATCGCGATCAGCGACGTCATCGGCGGCCATCCTCTGGCCAAGCCCATACCCCTACCCTCGGATACGGTCATCGATCTCACCCTCGACACCTCGCTGAACTTCGGCGAGCTTGTCCGCGGTTTGGAGGAGGCCATCCGCCAGAGTCAGGCCGGCGCCCGTTCAGCGCCGGTTCACGGACCACCCGCTGAACTAGCGGCGCCATGAAGCCGGAGATTCCATGAACCGACTGCCCGTCATCCTCGCCGGCGCTTGCGCCGCGGCCTTCGCGGGTCTTGGCGCGTGCGCCCCGACCATCAACGTCAAGGTCGAGCCGATCAGCATCTACGCCAAACTGGACGCGGACGTGCGCATCCGCCTGGACAAGGAAGTCCAGAACGCGATCCAGACCAACCCCAACCTGTTCTAAGGCCATTCTCATGATGAGACGCGTCATCCTCGCCGCCGGTCTGGTTCTCGGCCTCGCCGCCGGCCCGGTCTTCGCCCAGTCCTCGGCCGACAAGGCCACCGTCGACGCCGCCAAGACCTCGGGCGTGCTCGGCGAGCAGGCCGACGGCTATCTGGGCATCGTCCACGGCTCGGCCGATCCGGCCGTCAGCGCCGCCATGGCCGCGATCAACGCCGGTCGGGCCGCCACCTACTCCAGCATCGCCGCCAAGAGCGGGGTGAGCAGCGAGGCGGCTGGTCAGGCCACCGGCCAACAGCTGATCGGCCGCCTGCCCGCGGGCGAATACTACAAGCCGCTGAACGGCAGCTGGACGCGCAAATAAGCCCCCGCCCCCGCCCCGCCCCGCGCTAGACTGCAGACAAGCAGTTCCGGGGAGGGAGCGATGAAGAACCGCCGCGTAGTGCTGGCCGCCTATCTCGATGGCGCGCCGAAGGTAAGCGACTTCCGCGTTGAGGAGGTCGACATCCCCGAACTGACCGACGGCCAGGTGCTGGTCCGCAACAGCTACATCACCATCGACCCTGGCATGCGCGGGCGGCTGTCCGGCAAGGACAGCTACACCGCCGCCCTGCCGCTGGGCGGGGTCCTCGGCAGCGCCAGCGTCGGCCAGGTCGTCACTTCCAAGAACCCGAAGTACAGCCAGGGCGACTGGGTGGCCGCCGCCTTCGGCTGGCAGGAGTTCGGGATTGGTGAGGGGCCGGGCATGCGCAAGGTCAGCGACCTGCGCGTTCCCATCTCGGCCCAGGTCGGCGTGCTCGGCATTCCGGGCCTCACCGCCTACTTCGGCCTGCTCGACATCGGCCAGCCCAAGGAAGGCGAGACCGTGCTGGTCTCGACCGCCGCCGGCGCCGTGGGCTCGGCCGCCGGCCAGATCGCCAAGATCAAGGGCTGCCGCACCGTCGGCATCGCCGGTGGGCCCGACAAGTGCCGGTTGCTGACCGAGGAGTACGGCTTCGACGCCGCCATCGACCGCCTGGCCGAGCCGGATATCGCCGCGGCCGTGAAGCGCGCCTGTCTGGATGGAGTGGACATCTACTTCGACAATGTCGGCTCGACCGTGCTCGACCCCGTGTTGCCGTTGATGCGCCAGAACGGCCGCATCGTCGCCTCTGGCCACACCGCCGACTACAACGTCCCGGTCGAACAGCGGCAGGGCCTGAAGAACACCACCAACTTCATCACCCACCGCCTGAAGATGCAGGGCCTCGTGGTGTTCGACTATGTCCGCGACTTCCCCAAGGCCTGGGCCGAGATGACCGACTGGATCCTCGACGGCCGCCTGAAATACCGCGAGGACGTCGAGGAGGGCATCGAACACGCGCCCGCCGCCTTCGTCGGCCTGTTCAAGGGCGAGAACTTCGGCCGCAAGCTGATCAAGCTCGCCTGACGGCGCCTACGACGCCTTCGCCAGCGCGGCCTCGGGCACCTCGATATCGATCTCCAGAGTCGAGACCTGGTCGCCGCGGTCGAGCTTGACGATCACCTTGTCCGGATCGATTGGGAGGTGTTTCGCGATCACCGCCACGATCTCCCGCTCCAAGAGCGCGACGAGGTCCGAGCGGCCGCCTCGCACCCGCTCGTGTGCGATCAGGAGCTGAAGCCTGTCGCGGGCGATCGGCGCCGATCGGTTGCGGTTGAAGAAGTTCAGAAAGCTCACGCGGCCCTCCGCTTGCCGAACAATCGGCTCATGAAGCCGGCCCGCCGGTCGAGAGCATCCGCCCCGATGACGGGTTCGCCGAGCAGCTTGCGGGCGGCCTGGGCGTAGGCGCGCGCAACGACCGAGTTCGGATTGTGCAGCGTCACCGGCGAGCCGAGGTTCGAGGCGGTCAGCACGTCCGGGCTTTCCGCCACAACGCCGAGGAGCGGAATCGCCAGGATCTCGAGCACGTCCTCGATCTTCATCATCTGGCCGCGGTTGGCGCGCAGGGCGTCGTAGCGCGTGATCAGCAGGTGCTTTTCCAGCTTGTCGCCGCCCTCGGCGCGGACGGTCTTGGAGTCCAAAAGCCCAATGATCCGGTCGCTATCGCGTACCGACGACACTTCGGGATTCGCCACCACCACGGCGATGTCGGCGAAGCGCATGGCGAGGGTTGCGCCCTTCTCAATGCCGGCCGGGCTGTCGCAGATCACCCAGTCGAAGCGCTCACGCAGGGCGGCGATCACCTCGCCGATGCCGGCCTCATTCAGGGCGTCCTTGTCCCGGGTCTGCGACGCCGGCAGCAGCCACAGGTTCTCCAGCCGCTTGTCGCGGATCAGGGCCTGGGGAAGCTTGGCGTCGCCCTGGATGACGTTGACGAGGTCAAACACCACCCGTCGCTCGGCGCCCATCACCAGGTCCAAGTTGCGAAGGCCGACGTCGAAATCGACCACCACCACGCTCTGCCCGGCCTGGGCCAAGGCGGCCCCCAGCGCTGCCGAGGAGGTGGTCTTGCCCACCCCGCCCTTCCCCGATGTGACAACCATGACCGTGGACATTGGACTTACGTTTCCTTCCTTCGCCGCACGGGCGAGACGAGCGTTCAGGCGAGCGGTGTGATCTGGAGCCGGCCGCCGTGGCAGCGGACCTGGGCGGCCTTGCCGTGCAGCTTCGGGCCCCAGGTGTCGGCGGTGCGGCAAACGCGGTCGATGCCGACCATCTCGGCTTCAAGCTTGCGGCAGAAGATGGCGGCGGCCTCGCCGAGCTTGACCCCGGCGACCGCACGGCCCCTCAGCGAGCCGTACACGTGGATCGAGCCGCCAGCGATCACCTCAGCGCCGGACGAGAGCGCGCCAACGATGGTGACGTCGCCATGCTCGAACACCACCGACTGGCCCGAGCGCACCGGCCGATCGATCAGCAGCGAAGGGCTCGGCGGCGGTGCGGCTGGCGCCGGCGCGGGCCTGGGCCGCTGCTGCAGCGCCACGTCGCGGCCCTGCATCACCCGGGCAAGCCCGCTCCAGCGCGTGCCGGCCAACCGCATGCGGCCAACGCCCTCGACGCCGACCAGCTTCAGGTCACGTGCTTCCAGCCCATCCAGGACGATCAACGGCCCTTCAGGCCCCCCGGACATGACGCCGGACAGGTCCACCACCACAGGCCGGCCGGCGATCAGGTCGGGCGCTTGGCTGATCTTCTTGTCGAGCGCGGCGAACCAGTCGCCGATCGGAAACGCCGGCGCGAGCACGATGGCCATGATGCTACGGCCACGAATGCGCAGTTCGGTTGGAGCCGCCGGCTCCAGGGCCTCGATCGCCGTCATCCGCGCACCCACCACACACCGGCGCGCCGCCAGATCGAGATCAAGCGGTCGCTATAATAGAATTCGCTTTCGGAAAAGGCCGAAAATTCTGTTCGGTTAATTTATATTCACTGTGGGTTAACAAAATATTAAGCAATAATTTTGATTGAAATTTGAATTTTGAATCTATTAACTGAAATATTCAGTCATAGTGTGACGTTAATGTGAGATATAGATCCAAATTTACCGTAGCGTTGAGCAAAAGCCACGGAAATATCCGGGCAAGTCGTCACATCCCCGTGACGGAGGTTCCTGCCCGATCCCACGCAGTGAATGGGCTAACCGGCCAGCGACATTTCAAGAGTCTTGGCCGCGCCGACATCGCAGAGCAGGCGCAGGGCGCGACCAACGCCGTCGACCAGCCGGCTGTCGGCGCCCAGGCCCCCGAAGATCGAAGTTATCCCCAAGATAGATCGCGGATCGCCGCCGCCCTCCAGCGCCCGCTGGCGCAGCAGCTCGGCCTGCGGATGGCGGATTTCCAGGGCGCCGCCGTTGTCGTCGACGCCGGACATGCGTCGCAGCCAGGCCGCCAGGGCGAGCGACAGCAGCTCGATGGGCTGGCCCGCGGTTAGTCGGTCGTGGATCGGATCGAGCAGGTAGTTCACCGCTGCGTCGGTGTTCACCCGGTCGACCCTGTCGCGGATCGTCGGATTGGCGAAGCGCTCGATCAGCGTGGCCTTGTAAGCGCGAAGGTCGACGCCGGGCACGGGCGGCAGCGTCGGGCCGGTCTCCCGGTCCATCAGCGCCCGCATGTAGTGGGCGATGCGCGGATCGTTCATCGCCTCGTCGATCCGCCGGTAGCCGATCAGCGCGCCAAGCCCCGCGATCGCCAGGTGGCTGGCGTTCAGCAGGCGGAGCTTCGTGAATTCATAGGGCGTCACGTCGTCCACGAACTGTGCCCCGACCAGATCCCAGTCCGGCCGACCATCGGCGAAGTCGTCCTCGATCACCCACTGGCGGAACGGCTCGCAGAACACCGGCGCGCGGTCAGCGATTCCATACCTTTGAACAAAATCGGCGGCGTCCTCGGCCCGCGTCACCGGTGTGATGCGATCGACCATGGTGCTGGGAAACCGAGCGTTGGCGTCGATCCAGTCGGCGAGCTTCGGATCCCGCCGGCCGGCAAGCGCCAGCACGGCCGCCTTCAGCACCCGGCCATTGTGCTGGATGTTGTCGCAACTGAGTGCGGTGAAGGCCTTGCGGCCGTCGACCATGCGCCGGCGAAGCGCCTCAGCGATCACGCCGATTGCGCTCCTGGGTCGCTCAGGCTCGGCCAGGTCGGCCGCGATCAACGGATGCCCGAAGTCCAGCGTCTTCGTCGCCGTATCGAGGCAATAGCCGTGGGAAGTGACGGTCAGGCTGACGATACGCGTCGCCGGCGCGGCCATGCGTTCGACCAGAGCGCTCGTGTCATCGCCCGCGTAGATCAGCCCACAGAGGGACCCCACCACGGTGACCGCCTCGCCGGACTGGTCGCGCTCCACAAGGCTGTAGAGGCCATCCTGCGCCGCCAAGGCCTCGATCAGCGGCTGGTCCGACGGCAGAATGCCAGCGCCCACGATGCCCCAGGCCAGCGCCTCAGGATCTTGGCCCATCAGGTCGTGCGTGTAACGCGCCATGTGGGCGCGGTGAAAACCGCCGAGGCCCAGATGGACGATGCCGCAGGGCGCCCGCGCCGGATCGTAGGCAGGACCGGCGACACCCTGGGGCAGCCGCTCTAGAGCGGCCCGCGAAAGCCTGGCCGGGTCCACGCGCGGTGGGCCTGCTAGATGCCGAGGTCCAACAGGTTGTAGTCGTGCATCTCGGCCTTAGCCGCCGCGTTCCACTCGAAGATTTCGCCCGAAGCGGCATGCGGGGCGTAGACGTAGGGCGTCTCGTCCGGGAACCGCTGGCGCCGGGCGGCGATGCCGTAGCCGATGGCACGTGAGCGGGTCTCGATGCGTTCGGCGTCATAGACGGTGATGGCGTTGTGCACCCCACCGCTCTCCACGCCGAGCACGGACGACCGGCGATGGAAGCCGAAGTTGATGGTCACCCGCCAGTCCGGGCTCGTATTGGCGAATGAGCCGTGCACGGCCTGGCGGTTGGTGATGGCCACATCGCCGGGTTTGCAGACCAGCGGCACGGCTTGGGGCAAGCGCTCGGTGCCCGCCGCCTCGGCCATCGCCTTGATGTCGACCTTGCCCATGCGGTGCGAGCCCGGCACCACCCACACCCCGTTCGCCGGCGTGCAGCCATAGAGCTGGCCCATGAAGTTGAAGCCGTGGGTGTTGCCGTCCAGGTCCGGGCTCTCCCAGTGGGTCCAGCCGTCCTGGTGCCAGGCGACCGAGCCGCCCTTGCCGGGCTCCTTGATCCAGATCGCCTCGTTGAAGGGCGTGAAGTCCGGCCCGTGCACCGCTTCCGCCACCTTCAGCAGATCGGGGTGGCCGTAGACCCGCAGCGCCGCTTCCGAAAACTGCAGCGAGCCCAGCAGCAAGTGCACGATCTCGCGCGGCGTGTCGGCCGCCGGAGTCGGCTCGTACATCTTCACGGGGTGGCGGCCATGCGCCGCCGAGGTGCCGCCAACGGGATCGGACAGCGGCCGCACCCAGACGAGGTTCATCGCCTTGCAGTCGGCGGCCAGCGCCGGACGGCCGTGCTTGTCGACCGGCGAGCCCTTTTCCGCCGGCATGCGGTCCAGAAGGTCGAGGAGGTCCGCCTCGATGTCGGCCAGTTCCTCGGGCTTCAAGACACCCTCGAACACATAGAAGCCGTGCTCGTTGTAGGACGCGAGGATCGCGGGGTCGAGCTTGCCATCGGGTCCGAACCGGATCGGCCCGCGGTTGCCCAGCGCCATCGCGCGGGCCTCGCCTTCCTTGAAGTAGGCCTGCATGGCCGCTTCTTCGGGGCCGTAGTCGGCGACGATCTGGCCGGATGGCTTGTTCATCGCATCCTCCTGAGACTTGGCCACAGCCTTTGGTAGCGGCGCGGCCTTTCGATCAACGATCAGGCCATAGCCGCCGCGATTCAAGCCGAATCCGAACCCCACAACGGCTTATCGGCCTTGCGCCCGCTACATCCGCCTCGGAAAGATAGAAACCGAAGGGCGCGCCACGACGCCCGAACTCACCAGGGAGCGAACCATGCGCGTCGGCGCCACCATCTTCAATCAGAACTACCCGGACTGGGACCGCTACGAGGCGGACGAGCGCGGCGAGAGGGTTGCTCAAAGCCCCGCCAAACGCGATCGCGAAATCTTCCGCGAGGAGCTGGAGATCGCCCGCATCGCCGATCAGACCGGCTTCGACGCGGTCTGGACGATCGAGCACCACTTCACGCCCTACACCATGGTCACCAACCCGCTGCAGTACCTGACCTACGTCGCGGGCATCACCAACAAGGTCGACCTCGGAACCATGGTCACGGTGCTGCCCTGGCACAATCCGGTGCGGGTGGCCGAGGACGTCAACATGCTCGACAGCTTCATCGGCCCGGACCGCCGGGTGATCTGCGGCGTCGGCCGCGGCCTTGGCCGGCGTGAGTACGAGGGGCTCGGCATCGACCAGAACGAGGCGCGCGACCGCTTCGACGAGGCGATCCAGCTCTTGAACCAGCTCTTGGCGACCGGCGAGTGCGCCGAGTTCAACGGCAAGTACTTCAACGTGAAGGGCCTGAAGCTGCGGCCCCAGCCGGAACGAGATCTGTCCGACCAGCTCTGGTGCGCCGGCGGCACCGAACAGACCGTGCAGGTGATCGCCAAGCATGGCGTCAGCCCCCTGACCATCCCGACCACGAGCCTCGAAGCCGCGCTCGCCAACATGAAGCGCTACGCCGAGCTGCGTCAGGCCGCGGGCCACGGACCGAGCCACACCAAGCTCGCGCTATGGACCTACGTCGCCGAGACCACCGAGGAGGCCGACAAGGCGGCCGAGAAATACATGGTCGAGTACGCGGACTCGGCCCTTCGCCACTACGAGCTGCTCGGCTCCCACCTGGCCAACACCAAGGGCTATGAGAGCTACGCCGCCCAGGGGGCCGCGCTGCGCGAGAACCCCAAGGTGTTCACGCACGGCTTCTACGGCTCCCACCCCTGGGGCACGCCCGAGCAGGTGATCGCCCGCTCGACCGAACTGGCCAACGCCTTCGGCGCCGACGAGATCATGTTCGTCTTCAAGTACGGCTCGATGCCGATCGAAGAGGCGACCAAGAGCATGCGCCTGTTCGCCGACAAGGTGATGCCGGCGCTCAAGGCGTTGAACCCGGCCCCGCTCAAGGTCGAAACGGTGGCCGCCTAGCCCGCGCCGCATTTCAGCTTGCGTTCAGGCCTACGGGACGGACTGTTGACGGTTCGCCCGTCCTGGAGGCCCACGCCGCATGTTCGTCTCGTTCTTCCCGCGCCCACGCGCCTTCTTCATCTCGGCCGTGGCGTGGGTGCTGTTCGCGGTGTTGCTCTGGCAGTTCGCAGCGAGGGGTTGGGGCGCCTACCTCGGCATGCCTCCGGCTGCGAAGGGCGCGCCTCCGATCATCGGTCTCTCGTACTTCTGGACCAAACCGTTCCTGTGGTTCGATCTCTATTTCTGGGCGATGACGGCGATCTTCGGTGGCGCTTGGTATGCGATCGCTCGCCACCCTTGGCAGCGCTGGTCCGTCTGGGGCACGGCCGCGATCATCTTCTCGACCTATCTTCAGGTCCAGGTCAGCGTGCTGATCAACGCTTGGTATGTGCCGTTCTACGACTTAGTCCAGGCAGCGCTATCGCACACGAAGGTCGTCACTGCCGGAGAGCTCTTTCAGCAAATCATCGTCTTTTCGGAGATCGCGATAATCGCGTTCGTGTCGCTGGCCTTCATCAACTTCTTCACGAGCCACTACATCTTTCGCTGGCGTACGGCGATGAACGATTACTTCATGGCCAACTGGCCGCGGCTGCGCGTGGTGGAAGGGGCGGCCCAGCGGGTCCAAGAAGACACCATGCGGTTCTCATCGACGGTTGAGGACATGGGCGGCAGCTTCGTCAACTCGGCGATGACGCTGATCGCTTTCCTGCCTGTGCTGATGATGCTGTCAGCGAAGATCACCACCCTGCCGCTCGTCGGCCATGTCCCCGCACCTCTGGTGACGGCGGCGCTGTTCTGGGCTGCTTTCGGCACCGCCCTTCTCGCCGTCGCCGGCTTCCGTCTGCCGGGTCTGCAGTTTCATATCCAGAGGGTGGAGGCGGCTTACCGGAAGGAACTCGTCTACGGCGAAGACGACCCGTCACGCGCTCAGCCCCCGACCGCGGCCGAATTGTTCGGAAATGTGAAGCGGGTTTACTTTCGATATTACGCCCACTTCCTATATTTTAACGTCTTTCGCTACCTTTACATCCAAGCAGACAGCATCTTTCCCACACTGATACTGATTCCGACGATCGCAGCTGGGGCGATCACCTTCGGTCTGTTTCAGCAGATTCTGAACGCCTTCGGCCAAGTCAGCGGTTCATTCCAATACCTGGTGAACTCGTGGACCACGATCGTGGAGTTGCAGTCGATCTACAAGCGCCTGCGCGGGTTCGAAGCGATGATCCACGGCCAGCCGCTGGCGCCCATTGAGGAACCGCCAGCTCAGCCGGCCTAAAACCTGCCGCTCGTCCCGGCGAATGCCGGGATCCAGATCATAGGGCTCGGGCCCGAGACGGAGGCCCTTTGCGCTAGCGATCGACCGGCTCGCGCCCATTCAACTGGATCCCGGCATTCGCCGGGATGAGCGGAAGTTGGAGACAGCTAGTGCGCCTTGCGCAGCAGCGCTTCGGCCTTGGCCTCGTATTCCTCGGCCATCGCGAGCAGGGTTTCGCAGAAGCGCTGGTCGGCCAGGCCGCGACCCAGGCGGCGGCACTTCATCGCCTCGTCCCGCAGGACCGCGGCCTGATGGGCCGGGCCCTCGGCGGCCATCGACGTCGACGCTTTCGATTGTACGGCTGACTGACGCATCGTCCCAACACCTGCGCCACAGACTGTGGCGAGGTAGAAAAAACGCCTTCTGCGCGAGTCCGTTCCGCGGCGTTCGGCCGCCCTAGGCGAAGGCAAGGCTTGACGCCCCTGCGTCACGCAGCAATTTGGAGCGGACTACATAGGAAGGAATGACGACGATGGCGGACGACAAGCCCGGCCAGCCCCAGGCGTACTACGACAACATCAAGGCGCGGTTCGCCGAAGAGCGCGACCTGCGACTGAAATACCGACCGGAAGGCACGAACCAGTACACCTCCGAGCTGACCGGCCAGCTCGGCAAGTACGAGATCGATCCCTACGCCGACGGCGAGGGCGAACGCGCGCCGATCAAGGATCACGTGGAAGTGCTGTTCATCGGCGGCGGCTTCTCGGCCCTGCTCACCGCGGCCCGGCTGCGCGAGCGCGGCGTCGAGGGCATCCGCATCGTCGAGCGCGGAGCCGACGTCGGCGGCACCTGGTACTGGAACCGCTATCCGGGCGCGGCCTGCGACGTGCCGTCGTATGACTACCTGCCGCTGCTGGACGAGATGGGCTACGTGCCCCAGGCGCTCTACGCCAAGGGGCCGGAAATCTTCGGCCACTGCCAGGCCATCGCCAAGCGCTACGACCTCTATGACCTGGCCGTGTTCCGCACGACGGTGCTGAAGACCGAGTGGGACGACGACAAGAAGGTCTGGCGCATCCACACCGACCGTGGCGACGAGATGACGGCCAAGTTCGTGATCTGCGCCAACGGCACCCTGTCCAAGCCCAAGCTGTCGAAGATCAAGGGGATGGAGAGCTTCGCGGCCCACTCCTTCCACACCAGCCGCTGGGACTACGCCTACACCGGCGACGACCTCTCCAAGCTGAAGGACAAGGTGGTCGGCATCATCGGCACCGGCGCCTCGGCCGTGCAGGCGATCCCCCGCCTCGCCAAGGCCGCCAAGGCCCTCTACGTCTTCCAGCGCACGCCCTCGGGCATCGACATCCGCGGCGACCGGCCGACCGACCCCACCTGGGCCGCGAACCTGAAGCCCGGCTGGCAGGCCGCGCGCCGTGAGCGCAACCTGCGCGGCCCTGAGCGGCCGGAAGTGGCCGCCGAGCGCGCGCCGGAAACCCGCGACGAGAAGATCCGCCGGCAGGAGAACGGCAACATCGATCACATGATGCGCATCCACGCGCGCATCGACGAGATCGTGAAGGACAAGGCCACGGCCGACGCGCTGAAGCCCTGGTACATGTTCATGTGCAAGCGGCCGTGCTTCGACGACGAATACCTGCCGGCCTACAACCTGCCGACCGTCCACCTGGTGGACACCCACGGCAAAGGCATCACCGAGATCGCTCCGGAAGGCGTGGTCTTCGAGGGCAAGACCTATCCGGTCGACGTCCTGATCTACGCCACTGGGTTCGAGGTGCAGAAGACCGGCATCTACAATCAGATCGTCGGCAAGAAGGGCGAGGAGATCAACGAGACCTACAAGGAAGGCATCCGCACCCTGTTCGGCGTGCACACGCACGGCTACCCGAACCTCTTCATCATGGGCGGCTACCAGGCCTCGTTCCAGTTCAACCTCACCTTCATGCTGCAGTGCCAGGGCGACCACATCGCCGAGTGCATCAAGCTGGCGCGCGAGGGCGGCCACGCCGAGATCGACGTCAAGCCCGAGACGGAAGAGTGGTGGGTGCAGGAGGTGATCAACCACCGCGGCAAGACCACCCGCAACGCCGACTGCACGCCGGGCTATTACAACTTCGAAGGCGAGTTCAATCGCCGCCAGGACGGCAACTACAACGGCGGCTTCCTGGCCTACTACACCCACATGCAGACGATCCGTGGCAACTTGAAGGACCACTTCCAGTTCGCATGAGAATGCGAGCCTGGGCCGCTAAGCGGCGGCCCAGGCTCAGCCTTCCGCTTTGTCAGAGGCTAGATTTCCTCCGGCCGCGGGCCCAGCCGAGCCGGAGTTTCGCCCCATGCGGCCCACAGCGCCTGATCGCGCCGCCGAGGCGACAGGCGACGCGAGCCCATCCCCTCGATGAGGGCAAAGGCGTGAGCCGCGCCCTTCACGCCCACCACCTGATAGGACGCGCAGCGCGCGGCGTTGTAGGCGGTCCAGGCGCGCCGGACGGCGTCCAGCACTTCTGGCTCCAGGTCGTCGATGTCGACGATGTCGGCAAAGCGCAGCGAAGCCTCGCCGACGGCCACCAGACGTTCATCGCGCGAAGTCAGTCCCGCCTCGGTATGGTCGGCGCGTAGCACGCCCACGACCCGGACTCCCGTGATCGTCTCCGGCTCGCCGAGCGCGTCCAGCACGATCACGTCGAGGGGTTCGCCGTTCGTCCCTCGCGTGGCGGGCACATAGCCGAGATGCAGCGAGAATTCGGCGTCCTCGGGTAGCCAATGGCCCAGACCGCCATCGCCAATTCGACCCGTCCGCGCTGAACGAGACCGCTCGCGGTCCGGCTCCGACAGGACGATGCGGCAAGCGCCCGTCTCACGATCCAGCTGGTGGTCCAGCCACGTCGCCTCGCCCATCGTCTTCTCACCCCGAACACACACCAAGGCCCCCAGCTTGTCCTGGATGTCGGCCATTCGAAGGCAAACCAGGCAGCACGGCGTTTCGATCCGCCGTCGGCGATCACTCTGCCGTGACCATTGAACGCCAAGCCGAGCGGGAACGCCTTTGCGGCAGGGATGTTCTTCCCAGGGTCGAGCGGGTCTGTGTGGGGCGCTGCCGAGGAATCTGATGCCGACGAAACGCCAAGCCTCCCCTGGCGCCGCCGCCCTCAGCTACGCCGTCGCGCCCCCGGCCGAGCCTGATGCCGTGGCCGCCGCGGTGGAGACCGCGCAGCGGCTCGGCTTCTCCAGTCTGATGGCGCTGGGCGCCAACGCCGCCGACCCAGCGGCTGAGCGTCCCGATCGACGCGCCCTGATCGCCGCGCTTGCTCAAGCCAAGCCCGAGGCCGTCCCGCTCATCGTCTGCCTGCGGCTCGACCGCATCGTCTCGCGCCATCCGCTGGCCCACGAGACCGCGCCCGGCGCCTTCCGCAGCGCCGCCAGCTCTGGCGTGATCGACCCGCGCCGGCCGTTCGAAGATGTCGAGGGCCTGTCTGTGTTGGCGCGGCCGGACGACGAGGCCCTCCTGGCGTGGTGGGCGACCCATATGGAGTCCCTGCTGGCCCAGGGCGCCGAGCGGTTCGCGGCCCTGACGCCCACGAATGCATCGGCCGCCCTGCTGGCCCAATTGCGCGAGCGCGGCTGCCCCATCGACGCCTTTGCGCCGGCCGCGCCCCACCCCACGCCTTCGCGCTTGCCCGTATTGTTGGAACAACCCCGCGCTCGGGACCCCCTGAGCCGGGAGGAAAAGCGCGCCCTGCTCGCGGCCGCCGTCACCGCCTCGCCAGGCTGGGCGATGATCGCCGGCTTCGAGGCGGGCGTCGAAGCCGAGATCCAGGCGTTGAACCAGCGGATCGCCGCCCGGGGCGACACCGCGCCCATGACCCGCGCCCTGACCGGCTCGGGCGCGCCGGTCGAGATTGCGCTAGGCGGCGGGCCGGACCATCCCCTGCTGTTCGCGCGAAACCGCACGGCCGCGCCGATCGCCTGGCCGCCAGCGGGAATGGACCTCGACAGCGTCGGCGCCCTCGCGCCAGTCGAGGCCTTCGCGCCCGACGAGGGAATGCTGGCGCCAGGCCAGACCGCCGTTTTCGCCGCCCGCCCACGTCCCGCGGTGAAGTGGCGGCTGAGCGAGACGGCCAAGGCCGCCGCCAATCCAGCGCTGCGCATCGTCATCGCCAACATCGACCCCAGCGTCGACGCCGGCGCCTTCGCGGTGAAGCGCACCGTGGGCGAGCCGCTGGCCATCACCGCCAACATCTTCGCCGATGGCCACACCAAGCTGGCGGCCGAACTGCTGACCAAGGCCGAGGACGAGGCGAACTGGTCGCGCCACCCGCTCAGCGCCCAGCCCAACGACGTCTGGACCGGCGAGGCGAGCTTCGCCCGCATGGGCCGGCACGCCTTTGCGATCGAGGCCTGGGTCGACGTCTGGGGCGGCTTCGTCGAGGACTTCGAAAAGAAGGTCGCGGCCGGCGTCGACGTGGCGCTGGAGCGGCGTGAGGCTCAGGCGCTGATCGAGGCCGCGCGCGCCCGCGCCAAGGGCGGCGCGGCCAAGGCGCTCGGCACCGCCCTCCGCGCCATGACCAAAGCCAAGCCCGACGTCGCCAACGAGATCGTCGGCTCGCACGAATTGGCCATCGCCATGGCCAAGGCGGACGATCGGCCCTTCCTGGTGCGCAGCTTCGTCCAGCCGGTGATCGCCGAGCGGATCGCGGCGCGGTTCTCCAGTTGGTACGAACTCTTCCCCCGCTCGCAGAGCCCCGTTTCCGGCCAGCACGGGACCTTCGCGGACGTCATCGCCAGGCTGCCCCGGATCGCGGCCATGGATTTCGACACCGTCTACCTGCCGCCCATCCACCCGATCGGCGAGAGGAACCGAAAAGGGCCCAACAACGCCGTGACCGCCGAGCCCGGCGACCTCGGCAGCCCCTACGCCATCGGCAATGCAGGCGGCGGGCACGAAGCGGTTCACCCCGACCTCGGAACGCTGGAGAATTTCCGCGAGCTGGTCGACGCCGCGAACGCCATGGGCCTGGAGGTCGCGATCGACTTTGCGATCCAGTGCGCCCCCGACCATCCCTGGGTGAAGGAGCACCCCGAGTGGTTCGACTGGCGGCCGGACGGAACCATCAAGTACGCCGAGAACCCGCCCAAGAAGTACCAGGACATCGTCAACGTCGATTTCTACAAGCCGGGCGCCATCCCGTCGCTGTGGGAGGCGCTGCGCGACGTGGTGCTGTTCTGGGCGGCCCAGGGCGTGCGCGCTTTTCGCGTGGACAATCCTTTCCAGCACAGTGGGATCCGAAGCTTGGAATTCACGTGACTTGAAGTCGCGGC
>JADMIO010803621.1_pt1 | contig 89296 bp, 76 predicted proteins | sample 8958161 | NCBI WGS metagenome assembly JADMIO01 (sample SAMN16585339, study PRJNA669376) | soil metagenome | isolation source: Crop rotation soil | place: USA: Cullars Rotation, Alabama | collected 2011
CCGCGACAACTTGTCCACGTGGAATTCTAAGCTTAGGATCCCAATGTGCTGGAAAGACTTTTGCAGGCAGAGCCCTGGCGCTTTCAGTACGCCTGATCCATCCGCTCACCCGGATGGTGCCGACCTCTAATCCCGAACGGCAACGATGGTCGAACGGGTCTCCAGCCGATCGCCGTGCTCGTAGCGGTACTGCGACGTTTTGATGTCGGCGATGCTGAATCCGAGCATCTTCAGAATTTCGCGATAGGCGCCCACTGAATAACGCCACCAGGTGAAATCGTAAGCGGGATTGTCCGCGGTCGCTTCCAGCCGCGCGATCCGTTCTTCGGTCTCAAACACCGGCGTCACCAGGACCATTGTCTCTTTGGTCAGACGCGCGATCGAAGCCATGGCCGTGATTTGATCGTTGAGGTGTTCAAGCACCGCTCCCACAATCGCAATCTCGAATTGGCCCAGCGCCGCCGGCAAGCGAAAAATATCACCGTAGAAGACTTCCGCCTTCGATTTCAACAGTCGATGACAAAGCCAATACGCGTTCTTCCACTGCTCGACCTCGGCGGCGTGCTTCGTGACAAAGCTTTCGTAATCGCGATAGTAAAGATTTTCTTTGAAAGGAATGAACATTTGTTGGCGCGCATCGCCCATGTCGAAGGACACAACGCGCGCGGCCCCGTGCTTTTCCGCTTCGAAACTAAGAAAGCCGGTGGCCGCGCCGATGTCGAGCACCGATTTCCCCGCCACCGAGACGCCGCCGATGTAATCGTCAAAGCGGCCGCGCAGATCCCACTGGCCACGCACTACTCCGAACCCCGGCAGATCCATCGTGTGATAGAACAGACAGTCTTCCAAACGATCGACGAAGCGCGGTGAGGCCAATAACGAATGCGGATCTGTAGGCTCGAGTTTCATGTTTCAAAAGCGCGTCGCTACGTCAAAGCCATTGTAAATCGCGCGGCGAACGCCGCCGTCATCAACACAAACAAGGCAATGAAGATAATTCGAATCACTTGATCCTTACGAGCAGAATTCGCCACACCGCCCAGCGCGATAAAAACCGGAAAGCACACCGACATGTAGCGCGCCAGGGAAACCAGCGTCGAAGTGGAAAGCGGTAAAAGGACAAACGTCGCGGCGTAAACAGCCAGGGCCCACTGCCGTTGCCGTAGCAGAAAATAAACCGCGGCGAACGCCAACAAGGCCACCAGGAAATTTACCAGCAACAGATTCCAGGGCAGCGCGATCGTTCCCGGATCGCGCAAGTATTCAAAAAGCGGCGTCAGGAAAAATCCGGCATGCCGGTCCGCGCCGGCTTTGGCGGCGGCGAGCGCGGTCCCCGACCAGCGCCACGATAAAAACATATACAGCAACAGACCAACCGGAGTCAGGGCGACGCTGACAAGTTGCCACACTGAACGCTCGCGCGAGCGCTCCCACCAAAACACGGCCAGCGCCGGCGCGAGCAAGATGCCGTTCAATCTCGTGGCTGACGCAATTGCGCCGATGCCGCCGCTCACCAGCCATCTGCCGCGGGTCGCGGCGTAGAAACTGCCAATCGTCAACAGCAGAAAAACCGATTCAGTCATCGGCAGCGAAAAGAAATAGCTCACGGGAAAGAATGCGAGATAGAAAAGCGCGCGCGCGGCGGTTGCGGCGTCGTAGCCCATGGCAATGATCAGCTTATGAAAGAAGACCAACGCGCCGAAGAAAAAAAGATTGGATAAAAGACTTCCGACCAGGAGAACATCGAGGCCCAGCTTGCCGATTAACCAAAGCATGGCCGGGACGACCGGGCAAAATGCATAAAGACTCGAAGTGTGCCGGTCAGTGCTAAAAGGCCGCGCGTCGTAGCCCGTCTGGCTGAGCTCGACGTAATGATTCACATCGCCCTGCGCGATGGTTTCACGCAGGGTTCGTCCGATCGGAGCCTGACTTAAAGAGATGATTGCGTTGCGCGCAGTGATGGGACCCGACGGTCCTGTGCCGATTTCCGGTGCGCCAAATTTTAATTGACCGACGAGAATAAAGATCAAGAGAACCAGGCCGCGGCTCATCAGAAACACGAAAAGCGACTCGCGAACGCTAATGTCGAGGCGGGAAACGGCGCGTGCAGGTATGGCCGACATGAGGTTGATTATCTTAGTTTCGCTTCAAAGATGGTCGAGTCTGCGCCGCCCGCGGCTTTGCCGCTCCCCAGTGCGGAAAGGCTTGCCTTTCCGAGAAAGTATTAAATAAAAACCCCGAGGCTACGCCTCGAACCGCAGCAGGCATAGCCTGTCTGAAGATTTAGTGCAGTCATCGGTGAGGCAAGCCTTAGCGCACTGGGAGCGGCGAGCCGCCGCGCACCTAAAATTACATTTGCAGTGCCTCAGCGTTTGAAACAATGACATTATCTCTCCAACATACGTCGCGCAAAGTCGCCAATACGCGGCTCGATTGCCCTAGTCGAACATATGCAGAGCGTGATTAAAGTCAGCATGGAAATCACCATCCCAATCAGCACCGACTTTGGTCGATAGACAATTTCGACGTTATGTTCACCCGGGCCCAGGGCGACGCCGCGCAGGTTGTAGTCGACGCGCAGGGTGTCGACAAAGCGGCCGTCGACGTACGCGCGCCAGCCGGGATAATGATTCTCGCTCAAGACAAGCACGGACGGCGCGTCAGACTTTGTAATCAAATCGATCTGATTCGGCTCGTACCGGGTGATCTGCGCGGTGCCGCCGGCCGACGGAGTTCCGCCCGCGAGCGGTGACTCGATTAGCGCAGTGGTGGCCGGGTCCCACGGAGATCCGTCCGCGAATTTGCCCTCGCGAATCACGGCCAATGTTTCGGGTTCGCTCAAGGCCTTCGTTTGAGTTGCCAACCAGGCGCGCGGCATGGCGCGATTATTTTCGTAAACGTCCACATAAGTCGTTTGGGTTAACAGTTTCCATCGCGATGGGGCCGGGCGCTCGGCTCCGTCATCAAGGGTCACCATGTTTCGTGCCAGTGCGTAGGTCTGGTTGTCTGATTGGTTAATTAACGAGATTCGGAAAACTACCATGCTTAGTTCGGGCCATCTCGGATCGGGTTTAATCACAATTGTGCCGCCCACGATTTTTAATTTTTCGGGCAGCGATATCGCCGTGACGTATGAGTGCGCGTCGTAGTTCCCCTGCGCGTCGTTAACCTTGTAACTGCTGGCGACCATCGCCTTCTGATGACGAATGCGCGCGCTGATGTCGTGGCGATCGTAGGACCATTCCGAGGTGTCGACGCCGGCGCGCAGAGGAAATTCCAGGGTGCGCCCGTCTGCCAGCCGCACACTCAATTGCGCGACCGCCGTGTCGTTCGGCACGTTTTCGGACCAGGCGATGTTGGTCACTAAACCAATTCGATCCACCTCGACCGGCGGCACTGAAAACGTCAGAACTTTTTGCTTCGACAGGCTGGAGAGCCCGAGATCATTTCCGGCGAACAGGGAATCGCCAAGTTTCTGATCAGCCTTGAGAAAACCGTTCGCTGCGGAATTGGCGCTGGCTTGTTGGCGCATGGAGATTAGGTAGCGAACGTTGGCCAAATCGATTTCACGACTGCCGCTGCGCAGGGTCGCGTCCGGATCTGTCAGCTCGCCCCACACTTTCATTCGTCCCGCCAATTCACTGTAACGTGCTAAACCGAACCCATCGTAACCCGCAGCGTTCTGAATCCCGTGCATCATATAAACGTCGGGTTGGGTCCACAAAACCCAATTGGGCGAATGAGAAATTGACGGCGGGACCGGCGGCACGGCCGGATCGAAATGATGCGGGGCCGTGAGAATCCGGAACGACGACCTGTCCGCAGGTGCGATCGTGTTCAGTGTTTGCATGACGGCAGGTTGTTGAAAGTATTCGTCGGTGTTGCGCGGGCTCTCAACCAACCAGCCACTCGACTGTCCCCAGACGGCGAGATCGAGCAGCAGCACTGCAAACAGTAAGACCGTTGCACCCTTTTGCCCGCGCACGAAAAACCAAAGCGCGCCGGCACTCAACACGGCCATGCCGACGGGAACAAATAATTCCGGCGCGCGCAGCAAGGTCACCGGAATTGCTCGGGCCAGATGGAATTCCGCAGGACGCAGGACCGTAACTGCGAGAACCGTAAACCCAAATACTGCCAGCGCCGTGGTGAGTGCGATGATGCGCGTGCGAAGCTGAGCGCGGTGCTCGTAGAGTGCCGTGAAGCCGCGGCCGGCCAACACCGCCAACGCGAAATCAACTTCCATGAGATGACGCGCCGGAACTCGGAACAAGTTGAGCAAAGGAACGTGGTACAGCAACTTGTAAAAATAGAACGGTGCGTAGCCACCAAAGGCAAGCAGCAAACAGATGACCGCGGCGGCAGTCCAGAACTTTGTGCGCAGATCGGGCTTAATCAGCACCGCGATTATGCCGAGTATGATGACCAACAAGCCGGCGTATCCGACCATTTCAGAATAGAACTGCGGCCCGACGTACGGTGCGCGGAACAATCGTCCGTCGCCGCCGCCCATCACGTAAGGCGCAACGAACGTCAGCATGAAACGCTTCGGCATTGAAAACGATGTGAAGAATTCGTATGTAGCCGCAGAGCGTTCGCTTCGGCGCAGCAGTTCAAAGGTCGGAAGGATTTGCACAGACGCAAGCAATAAACCGATTGCCAGAAAGGCGAACGATGTCAGGTAACGCCCGCGCAGTTCGCGATTCCCGACCGTCATCACCAGCAAGTACGCGGAGACGAGCAAAAGCGAATTGAAAAATGCCTGCTGATGGCCTGCGAAAAATTGAACCGCGATGAATGCCGAAATGATCGCGCCCCGTTTGATGCTGCTTCGTTCGGCGTAGCGCTCCGCCGCCCACAAAATCCACGGGATCATCGCCGCGGTGTGCACGATGTTGATGTGACTGATTTGCCCGATCGCTGCGCCGCTGAACTGCCATGCCAAACTGGTAATCATTGCGCCCGCGACCGTGACTCCAATTCGCCGCGCGTAGAGATAAGCCCCGAGCGCCGCCACCATGTAGGTGGCAATGACCATTAGGTTTGTGGCGGTCGCCGGCGAGAATGAAACATAGAACCAGTTCAGCGGATAGAGAATTCCGACCTGGGCCGTGGCGAACATCGGCATGCCGCCAAAGATGTAGGGGTTCCACAACGGCAGATGTCCCGCGCGAATTGTCTGCGCGGCGGCCACGCGAAAAGGCACGTTCTGCAGAAAACCATCGGCTGGACAAAGAACTTTTCCCTGGAGTAGCGCCGGGAGAAAATAAATTATTGGCGCCAGGCTAACCGCGACCGCAGCGGCGCGATCGAGCTTGATGCTCAAGCGCAAATTGGAGGTGCCCGTCATTCGCTATCGTTCTTTGATCGAATGAAATTCAATTGAGTTCTGAAATGCCGTCGCGATCTTTTCGATCTCGTGGTGTTTTCCCATCTCCTGGAGCCAGAAATCAAACCCGTTGAGGTTGTTATCAGGAGGGTCATCGGGGTTGCGTCTGAGATACGCAAAGTAATGCAGCAACAGCAACGATCGGTCCTTCTCTTTCTCAACCAGCCGTTCATCGTTGGCGATCATCAATAACACGTAACCTCGAGAGTTGCCCTCATCCAACAGCTTGACCAGATTGTCTGTCTGCCAGGACTCAAAGCCAATATGTGTATTGCGGATCAAATGCTCGACATAACCGCGATGGTCCAGATCCGAAAACGATTTTGCGCGCGCCGATCGCGCGGCAAACTCTTTTAGATTCTCCTCGAACTGTGCCGCTTCTTCGTCGGCATTCAGATTAACGTAGGTGCCCACCTCCTCAATGGTGCGCATGAACTCGGTGTACCGGGGCATAGTTCCGGAAGTTGTCAGCATGATTCGATAGAGAGTTTGCGCCTGTTCAGTCTGGGCCAGGAGCTGCACGGGATCTCGGCGAATCTCATTGCCCCAATCGCGAAAAGAATCGTGGATAGGTAGCGACGCCTCAGATTGAACGCCGGGTTCGTTCTTTACCACGGCGAACAAATCCGTGTCGCCGTCGAAGCGATTCACAAAGCGCAAGCGCCCCGTCTTCACCTGCCGGATTACAAAACGTTCCGACGCCTCCCGCGCTGCAATTGTCATGCGGTCGTTGTGAATGACGAGATACGACGTGGGAACCTGTTCGAGAAAATCCATAAAGCCTGGATCGATCTTCCCTCGGGTGGCCTGGTTAATTTGATCGGTAAACGGCGAAATAAATGTCGAGGTGGCATTGACGAGCGGCCGCTCGTGATCGGCGGCCCGCAACATGTAGAAGTGGCGCGCGCCTTCAGCTTCGGAAGGTAGTTCGACGATGCCGCCCGACATCGGCGTTTGCCTGAGACGCAATGTCAACGCCGTGCTATCGACTTCACCTTTTTCGACGAACAGCGGCGCGGCGCGCAGTTCAAATAAAAGCGCACCCGCGATCAGCACCACCGCCAATGCAGGAAATTTTGTGAATGAGAATGCTCTTTGCAGACGATCCGCGATGCGCGATCCGCCGATGCCTCCCAGTACCGCGAGACCGACGTAACAAATCATCGCGGCGCGGGAAGGGAAGCGAATGCTCTGAAACGGCGTCACGTAATCCAGCAACCAACGATAAAGAAAGAAGTTCGGACCGAGCGACGAAAGAAATCCCCAAACTAACCAAATCAAGCCGACTGCGATCGCAGTTTGGTTGCGCAGTTGCTTGATTTCATTTGCGAGATTTCGCTTCCGCGCGAAGCTCAGAACCGCGGGCAGCATCAACAGGAGTCGAGCCACTGCGGCAACAATGATCACGACCAGCGCGCGCGTCGCTGACCGTTCACTCAGCCTCAGCACTTGGAGTCCGAAGATCTTGACGGTGAATGGGTGATAACCAACTCCCAGGACAATAACCACGGCCGCGAGGACGATGATGGCATCGAGAATGACGGCGGAGTACCGGCGCATGCCGGCAAGTGGAGGACGCTTTGCGCGCAACCTTAACGCCGCCAACGCGAACAGGGGCGCCAGCAATCCCGTGAACAGCATGTTGCCGCCTGAAATCCACACGCCCAGGTTATGCCAGAGCTTGTTGCGCGAATCAGACTTGAGCCACTGAATCGGCCGCGCCGAGTTGTAATAAAACTCCCATGGCTGCCAGTGCAGTCCATAAAGCCTCGAGACTCGATAATAGACAAACAGAAATGGCGAGAAGACGAGCAACGCAGCAATGATGGCCACTGCGCCACGCAGCCAGAACGCGCGATTGCGAACGAGCCCTTTGGTGGCAAAGAGCAGGAACCCCAGCGTGAGTCCCAGCGGCACGAACGCCATGATGAACCAGGTGACGCACGTCAGCGCATTCATCAAAAACGCCGCGCCCAACCAAATCGATCGTTTCCAGGTCGGCTGGCGCGCAAACAAAATCAATGCTTCGCAGACGAGTGGCAGCCATCCCGCGAACAAGTAATGCAGATGCGAAAGAAGGTGGAAGCGATATGGAATGAAAGCGAAAATAATTCCCGCCAACCACGCAGCTTTAACATCGCCGGTAAGCGTTCGTGTCAGGCGAAACGCCCCGTAGCCGCAGAAAGCAAAACCAAGAAACGTGGCGATGGCATGCACGGTCAATGGGCGCACGCCCGCGGCGAACAACGGAAAGAACAACATCGCAATTCCGTAGTCGTTCTCGCTGAAAGCCAGCGTGTAGCGGTACGGATAGAACACATTCGCATCGAACAAGTGCAGCGGATTGTGGAAAGTCTGGTGAAAGTCCCACCACAACGTCCAGGCGATCATGTAAGGGTCACCTTTGTCGGCGACCGCGTCTCGCAGGTGGAGAATCCAGGGCCAGGTCATAACCGCGGTTAAAGCGATGAAGCAGGAGAAAATGAGGAACTCCCGCAGCACCGGCCTGGACATAAATTTTAGCGCAGGCTTTGCTTCTTTCTGCCGATCGTTCTTGGTCATTAAGCTAAGGAAGTCGGGTCACGAAACAGGTAAAGGCTGCGTGATAATCGAATTTGTCATTTGTCCTGCGCAGTGTTAGGTTGTGTCGCTCCAATGTCAAGCATGGTAGAAGAGTAGCGCGAAGACATTGGTGATCCCGATTGTTATTCCTGGGGAATCGCCGATGGTCTTGCTGACGCGTGGGCTCGCTTTATCTTGGGACCGTTCAATACCCGGGTAGCCTGCCGCACCGCAAATGAATGAGCGTGGTTGAACCAAACGCGACAGAGCGACGGCGTGCTCGACTAGTCCAGGCGATGTTTTGGAGCACGCTGGTGGCCCTGTATTTTGCGAGCCGGCTCGTTGCTCTCAACAGCATCCCGATATTCATCGATGAAGCAATTCATATTGATTGGGCGCGTCCGTCAGCGCTCACTCTCATGCCGCCCGATCCCAGCTTCGACGGCAAATGGTTAAGCATCAAATTGTTTGGTCTAGTGATGCGATTACCAGGACTGAACAGCGTCCTGGCGACGCGATTGTTGGTTGCCATTCTGGGATTGGCGGCGGCTTTGGCAATCTACTTAATAGGCCGCGAACTTTACTCGCGAATTGCCGGAGCAATCGGCGCTTTAATCTACGTCGTCCTCCCCTTCACGGTTATCTATAACAGTCTGGCGTTGTGCGACGGAGTGCAACTCGCTTTCGGCGCGTGGGCTATCTTTGCCGCGGTGCGCGTGGTTCGTTCTGATCGTTGGGGGTGGGCAGCGATTGCGCTTCCTTTACTGCTCGTGGCCACGATTCTTTCAAAGTTCAGTGCCGTCGTCCTGTTGATGCTGCCGGTTATGACGGTGCTGCTGTTGCTGCCTCCGGCGAAATGGCCGCGCGGCCTGATGCGCATCGCACCTGCTTTGGTGACGGCAACAGGATTGGTAGCGTGGCTTTATGCGCGCGGCCTGCTTGAAGTATTCAAAACCAAAGCCGCGAGCGATCGACTCGCTGTCATAACTTTGCCCTGGCAGAACCTGATCATCGCCGGCGAGTGGTTCTGGGGATTGCTCACGCCCATCATAATGATTCTGGCGATCGTTTCGTTCGCCTGGGAACTTGCTTGCCGCAGAAACAGAGAAACCTGGTTCCTCGCTGGTCTGTGGTGCCTCAATGTTGTGCCCTATTTGCTGGTTGCCGAGACCTGGTATCCACGATACCTTCTGCTCGCCGTCATTCCGATCGTGCTGGCAATTGGCGCAGCCATATCACGCGTCGTTGCGTTGTGGGATTTGGGCAAACGGTCGCCGGACCGGCGCGTGGGAGTGGTTCTGGCGATACTGGTTCTCAGTATTCTTATTTGGCCTGCTGTGCGGAGCGGCTATGTCCTTTTTGATTTGCCTGATGCAACACTTCCGCGAATCGAGCAGTACCAACTTGTAAGGGGTACACCGGCAGGATACGGAACTGCCGAGCTGGTTGAGTTTTTGCGCGCGCAAGCTCAGGCGACGCAGGGCGGAATCACCGTGGCGAGAACGTCTTTTCTGGATCATCCGATGCAGACTCTCAATATTTATCTACCCTCAGAGTCGCTTTCGCTTTTTAACCTGGGTAAGCCGGGCGATGAGCGGACCCTCGCATTAATGAGTTTGCAACGCCGTGTCCTGTTGGTGCTCGCCACAGATAATGGCGCGCCGGAGCGATTTCGATCACCTTCGTTGGCGCTCATGAAATGTGGCCAGCCCATCTGGTCCTATACAAAGCCTAAGGGAACCACTGGATTCGTGGTTTATGATTTGCGCTGCGACGAGAATCAGATTAGGGCATTGGACTGAGGCACTCTTTGAAAGACGGTCGAGATTGTTGACTCACCCCACGGTTTTATGCTGACGCCCGCTCCGCGGGCTTTGCATCTTATCGGTTGAGATGCTAGGTTCGCGCCCGCGTCGGGCTTTGCTGCAAAAGTCGATATTCTGCGTCCGCGAAGCGGACTGAGTGAGAGTAGCCCAGCGCTTTAGCGCTGGGACGGAGCGAGGTGAATTTCTCAGTCCGCGAAGCGGACGGCCGAAAAACGCCGGGAATGACCATCGTTCTTTCAGTCGTCCGCTTCGCGGACTCGGTCATATGAGGCTCGGTTCCCAGCGCTGAAGCGCTAGGCTACTTTCATTCGTCGGCTTCGCCGACTTTTGCAGCAAAGCCCCCGCGACGCATCTTTTGGAAATCCATCGTGGAACAACTCGGAAATAGACATCGATCACGAACGAACGCCACCATTGCCATCCTCATTCCCTGTTTGAATGAAGAGCAGAGCATCGCGCAGGTGGTCGCACAATTTCGCGAGCAACTGCCGGCGGCCTCCGTGTTTGTTTTTGACAACGGCTCGACTGACCGCACCGCCGAACTGGCGCGGGCGGCGGGCGCTACCGTGGTGGCTGAGCCGCGCCAGGGCAAAGGCTACGTAGTGCAATCGATGTTCAGGCGAGTCGAAGCGGACGTCTACGTCATGGTTGATGGCGACGGGACCTATCCGGCGTCTGAAGTGCAGCGGCTGATCGAACCCATCCTGAACGACGAGGCCGACATGGTTGTCGGATCGCGACTGCAAGCGGGCACCGCCAGTGAATTCAGATCGATGAATCGCCTGGCGAATCGGCTCGTGCTCAGGTTGCTCAATTCGATGTTCGGCAGCAAGTTGACTGACATCCTTTCGGGCTACCGCGCGTTCAATCGGCGGTTCGTCAAGACGCTGCCGCTTTTCGGCGGCGGGTTTGAAATTGAAACTGAGTTGACGATCAAGGCAGTCGCGCGTGGCTTTCGGATTGTCGAGATTCCCACGACCTTGACGGCGCGCGGAGAGGGAAGTCATTCAAAAATAAAATTCTTCCGCGACGGACTGCTGATACTCAATACTCTGCTGGCGCTCTTTCGCGATTACAAACCGCTCACGTTTTTTGGGACGGCGGGATTGATAATGATTCTGCTGGCGGTGGCCGGCGGACTGACACTCTTGCTCCCGCCGTGGCGCAACGGCCCACCGCAAATGACTTTGGCGATCGCGGCGCTGGTCTTGTTTCTGTCCGGGCTGTTGTCTCTGGCAGTCGGCCTGGTACTTCACTCAATCGCGCGTCGTTCGCAGGAATTCGATTACCAGATTCAAGTGCTGAACGATGAATTGCGCGCTCATTCCGTTCGCCCTCTGGATGAATAGCGATTAGGGATCGTTTCAATTTCTCATGACGGGGACACTGCTGAAACGAGTCGAACTTGGTTCAGCGGTAATCGCACCGTATCTGGTCGCGATCGTCTGGCAGTATTTCTGCACGTTGAATCATAGGTCACTGGCGTGGGCTTTCACGCTCTTTGTCTCAGCGATCGTGTGGATCCTTTTCGTATGGCTCAACGATGATCCGTCGCCGCGCTTGCGTTGGAGTTTCTGGGCGTTGGTGTTCTTGCCATTGCTGTTCTTCTATGTAATTCGGCTTCCGTTCCCGGACATTTCGTTCGACGTGCTCAATTACCACATCTTTCACGGCGAACGGGCACTGCGCGGTCCGCTACTGCAGACGGGTGACTTCTTTCCCACGGCGGCGCCGTTTAATCCGACTCCCGACATTCTGACCGGTTTGTATCGGTATGTACTCGGCTACCGGCTGGGCACAGTTGCGAATTTGCTCGCGCTAATTTGGACCGGAGCGATCGTCGAAAGAATCCTGCAAGCTTGGATTAAGCGCGACTGGCTGCGTAGCGCGAGCACGTTGGCCGTGCTGGCGACTGAACAGTTGTTCTTCCAGATCAATAATTACATGGTCGACCTGCTGGCGTTACCGCTGTTGCTCGAAGGGACGCGAATCGCGTTGAAGGCCAATCGCAGCAATCGATGCGGCAAACAAATCATTCTGCTGTCGATGTTGCTGGGGACTGCGGCAGCGTTCAAGTTGACGAATCTGATTTACGCGGCCCCGATCGTTCTGATTTTTCTAGTTAATGTTTTGGCCGCCGATAGATCGCCGGAAAAAGTTTCGCTCTGGCGGCTGGCGAGGATTGTCCCGGCTGCGGCCGTTATTTTCCTGTTGCCGCTTTTGCCCTTCACGATTTTGATATATCGCCTGACAGGAAATCCGGTTTTCCCGCTTTACAACGGCATATTCAAATCACCTTACTGGCGACAAGGAGCGATGTTCGATCCGCGTTGGGGACCATACGGGATTGCTGAGACCATCGGCTGGCCGGTATTCATGTTTTTTCGAGCAGCGCGTCTTAGTGAATATCCATTCTATTCGGGTCGACTGTCGATCGGTTTCGTAGTTGCCCTGCTGCTCATTTTCCTGGCGCGCCGCGAACGTGCAGCCTGGCAAATGGCATTCATCACACTCTTCAGTGCCGTCGCCTGGAGCGCGAGCAGCGGCTATATCCGTTACGCGCTGTATCTTGAATTAACCAGCGGCATCCTGATGATTTGGCTGATCTGGTACGGCTGGCAGAAGTTGCGCGGACCAAAGACCTGGCGCGCGGCGATCGTAATTGCGCCATTGGCAATTTTGCTTTTGCTTCAGTGTTCATTTGCCCTGGCGCATGCGTATCGTTGGGAATGGAGCGGCCGCGAGACAATCTTTTATCCCGGCGTGCGATATGACCTCCGTGAAGCGGCGAACGTACTGCGCGATCGTTCGCTGTCAAGGTATATTGCTCCGGAAGATCTTAAGACGTTTGCCGAAGTTGATTGCTGGGTTGAAACCACTTACAAAACATCCGCGATTGCCGGCTTGATCAAGCCTGAAGTTCCGGCATTGGGCGTACGTCTTGACGAATACTTCGTCACGCCGGCGGCACGCCGGAAATTCGCCGAGGTGGTAAAGGGTCAACGCGGTCATCGCCTGTTCACGCTCACTGATCATGAGAATTACGAGAAAGCACGCGAGGAGCTGGAAGCGCGGAATTTGACGGTGGGGAGTTCTCGACCGGTATCGATTTATTATTTTTCGCATTCGGTGAGACTCGATTTGCTTTTGGTTGAGTTGTTGCCGAAGCAACTTGAGACCGAACCCAAAACTGGCGTGCGCCTGCCGGATAACGCGTTCAGTGCGACTCTTTCGGTAGTAAACATTCCGCAGGCGATGCACCCGGGACAGAAATATGAGCTGCGAGTCGTGCTCAAAAATGAAAGCGAGTTCACCTGGCCCGGGAGACAACCAGCCTGGCAGTTTCAATTGACGATCGGCAATCGCTGGCTAAGGCAAAACGGCGAGAAGGTCAATGACGTTGATGGACGCGTGCCGCTGTCTGAAGACCTGGCGCCCGGCGCTACAGTAGAATTGCCTTTGATTGTCACGGCGCCGAGCGAGCCCGGAATTTACATTCTGCAACTCGATGCGATACAAGAAGGCGTGGCGTGGTTTGGTGACCGCGGTTCCGAAGTCCTGAGTCTGAGGGTTAAAGTTGAATAGATGCTCATTGACCGATACTTGGAGGAGAAGTTTGAAGATGCAAATGAAAGCTTGGGTGCTGTTGGCGGCAGTCGCGACCATCACTTCTTTTTCGGCTTGCAGTAAAGGCCCGGGCGTTTCGAGCTCGAATGCAGGACCCACGGTCCAGAAATCGACCGCGCCGCCGTCTGAACCCTCCGCGCTTCCCAGCAGCGGCTTCCGAGCGACGATCACGCTCGTCGATCCGCCTGACAAATTGAGAGCGGGGCAAAAAGAAACCGTGCGCGTCAAGATTAAGAACAACAGCGATGTGAAATGGTGGGCCCGTGGCGCGCCTGTGAACACTCGATCCGACAACAAGTTTTATATCGCCGCGGGCAATCGATGGCTGAAACCTGAAGGCGCGCTGGTCACAAACATGGACGGCCGTTACGGCATCGGGAAAGATTTGGCGCCGGGAGAAGAAACCGAGGTGCCACTCGCGATTACCGCTCCGGCCGAACCCGGAGAATACATTCTGGAAGTCGACGTCGTTCAGGAAGGCGTCGCCTGGTTCAGCGACAAAGGGTCGCCCACAGCCAGGACCAAAATTGCCGTCGTGAAGTGATTTCGAGTATCCGAGCTTCGCTTGCAGTCACCTAACAAATCAACATCAATCACGCGCCGTGAAATCGAGGACGGTATCGATCGTCTCGCGCCCTGGTTTCATTGCATCGATCTTGGCGGCGGCGTCAAGACCAAAACTGCGAGCGCGGTGGGCGAGCCGATCGATCATCCGCGGCCGACTTGGGAAACCGTGAAAGCGTGCGTGCCCGCGAATCTGGCGGGGATGACGGTCCTGGATGTCGGCTGCAATGCCGGCTTTTATTCGATTGAAATGAAACGACGCGGCGCGGCCCGCGTGTTGGGTCTCGATGCGCAACGCGATCTCATCAGGCAGGCCGAGTTCGTCCGCGAGGTGCTCGGTCTGGACATCGAATACGGGCGCAAATCAGTCTACGATCTCGATCCCTTTACCTTGGGACAGTTCGATGTCACGCTCGCACTCGGATTGATTTATCACTGCAAGCATCTGGTGCTGGCGCTGGAGAAACTCTTCCTGATCACGCGGCGCCTGTTGGTTCTGGAGACTGCCATCTATCCTCCTGAGAAAGCGCCGGAATCATTTGAATATGAAGAGGGCGGTGAACGGCCGACGCTGCATCCGCTCGCCTATGTCGAGAACCGGCCTGAGGCCAAAGAGGCTGTGTACAATTGGTTCTTGCCGAGCACGGCATCGCTGGTCGCGCTCTTGAAGAACGTTGGGTTTGATGAGATCCAGGTGTTCCCAACTGCCAATTCCGATCGCGCTCTGATTGCCTGCCGGAAGCATCAGCCTTTTCCGGACAGCCGATCGATCAGTTATCTCGGATCGCAGCTGGCAATTATCGATGGCCCGTCGCGCTGCAACTCTGGTGACGAATTGCGATTCAGGATTCGTGCGAAAAACTCAGGCTACGCGCGCTGGCTGCGCGGCAGCGATGCGGGCACGGAGAAGGGAGACGTGCATCTGGTCGCGCATGTGTTGGACGAGCAGCAGCGCCCCGTTGCGTGGTATGCCGCCGGCGCTTTTCTGCCAAACGACGTCGAACCGAATGATGCTGTGGAACTGGAAATTGTTCTGCGCGCGCCTGAGTCGGCCGGAGATTTCATCCTTCAATTCGACATGGTTTCAGAGCACCTCGCGTGGTTTGAGGATCTCGGGTCAGAAGTCGTGACCCATCAACTTACCGTCGAGTGACCGCTTTGATTGCAAAGCAGCGAATTGATAAGTGCGGCTCGGCCCCCCAGTGCGGAAAGGCTCAGCGCTTTCCGGCGTCTCGTCCGTATTTATTCGAGGCTACGCCTCGACTGCCTGAGGCATAGCCTCAAAATTGATTAGCTGCGCCATCCGGTAAGACAAGCCTTACCGCAGTGGCTGGGCGGCAAAGCCGCATGGATGAGTATTTAAAAAACAGCCCAACACCCGACCTCACTCTCGACGCTGACGTGGGTCGCGTCTTTCCAGCGATGCGCGTCTGGGTGGTTACGCATGCGGCTGAGTTGGGCTGCATGTTCATGCTCACCCTGTTGTCGCTGCAAATGCTCTTCGTAATTTCGCGTAAGAGCATCACCTGCGACGAGATCGTAATGATTCCCTCCGGCTACTATCACGTGGCCGCGCAAAACTTCGAACTCATCAACGATCACCCGCCGGTCTCGAAAATCCTGGGCGCGATTCCGTTGCTGTTCGTGCAACCCGAGGAGATTCGGCCTGAGCAAATCGTCGGAGCGCCCGGCTCGGTAGACGAGCGCTGGGCCCACATGGAGCGTTTCTGGGAGAACAACCCGGACAAATTCCTCTCGCTTTCATTTTGGCCACGCGTGTTCATGATTGGGCTGACGGTGGGCCTCGGCCTGCTCATCTTTCGATTTGCGCGCGACTTGTTCGGCTCCTTCGCAGCATTCCTGGCCGTAACTCTCTTCGCGCTCGAGCCAACGGTGCTGGCGCACGGACGCGTGGTGCAGACCGACATTCCCGCCGCGTTCGGTTTTCTGTTGTTCTGTTTCGTGCTGCGGCGATATTCGTTCAATCAAACTATCAAGCGCGCAGCCTGGTTGGGATTCGCTGCCGGGTTCGCAATTCTCACCAAGTTCTCGATGTTGCTCGTGGGGCCGATAATTGTCGGATACTTCGCCGTGCGGGTTGTAAAATTGATTTCGCAAAAGCAACCGGCGACGAAGACTATGATCGATTGCGCCGTCGCCGCGGTTGTTTCAATCCTTACCATCAACGCCGCGTACTTCTTTCAGCATCGCCGCCTCGAACCCTGGGACGTCGAGTGGATTCAGGGCACGTTTCCACCACTCGCTCGACCACTGACACTTTTAACGAGCATGCTGTCGTATCTCCTGCCGGCCGATTTTGTGCTGGGCATCCTCCGTCAGTTCTGGCATAACGGCGCGGGCCATCCGGCCGGCTTACTTGGGATGTATAGCCGCACCGGCTGGTGGTACTACTTTCCGGTCGCGTTTACCTTCAAGACCACCATTCCATTTCTGATGTTGTCACTGGCAGCTTTGACGTGGGGCGCGTGGCGCCTCATCCGCAGGCGCGATACGAAGCATCTTTGGTTGTTCGGTCCATTTCTCATCTACACCGTCTTTGTCTTATTCAGCCGTATCGACATCGGAGTTCGCTACTACCTTCCGGCATATTCATTTCTCTTTATCCTCGGCGGGGCACTGCTGGCAGCGCTTTTGAAATCGCGCAAGGCGAAGCGGATTGGAGCATTGGCGGGAATAATTTTGATCGGGTGGATTGGCGTCGAAGCAGTGCGCGCATTTCCCAATCACATGAGTTACCTGAATCAACTCGCCGTCAGCAAACCTCATTGGTGGTATCTGTCCGATTCAAATGTCGAATGGGGGGACGACGCTCCACAGTTGGCAGCGTACCTGCGCGCCCGTGGCGAGACCCGCGTGCGATCGATGTTTCTGGGAGACTTCATCGTGCTGCATCACTACGGCATCGAGCGACTAAGCATGGTGCACGACAATTACGCCGAACCTGAGAAGACACGCTACGCCGCCATCGGCGCGAGTTTCCTCAACGGGTCAACGGTCCCGGATTTTGAGATCAACGGCCGCGCAGCCTCCGAAGCCGAACGCGTGAACTACTTCGACAAGTACCGGCGCCGCACGCCTGAGGCGGTCTTCGGTGGATCGATATATCTTTTCCGCGAGGACGATCAATAATCCGACACGATGAGTGGCACTCTTCAAAGGTATGCCTTCGTTATCGTCTTCACTGCCATCCTGATCTCCGGCGTCCTGATTTACGGACGACATTTGACGACCAACCCGCCGGGCTTTTTCATCGACGAATCATCGGTCGCATATAACGCCTTCACGATTTCTGAAAGTGGCTGCGACGAATATGGCGCGCGTTGGCCGTTGTATTTTCGCGCGTTTGGCGATTACAAGAACCCGGTCTTTATCTATCTACTCGCTTTAATCTTTCGATTTACCGGTCCCAACATTCTGGTCGCGCGAATGCTCAGCGCTGCATTCGGACTTGTGGGAGCGATGGCGATCGGATTGATAGGCTACCGTCTGACAAAGCAGCGTTGGCTGGCCGCGGCGTTGATGCTGATGACGTTGGCGACGCCCTGGCTTTTTGTGCTGAGCCGCACTGTAGTTGAAGTCGCCTTGTATCCACTGACGGTCGCGTTGTTTCTGTTGGCCGTCGCGCGCGTGAACGCCAAACCTCGATGGTCATGGATGGACGCGGCGTGGATGGCGCTGACGCTGGCCTTGCTGACTTACACGTACTCGATCGGGCGACTGCTGGCGCCCATGCTTGCCCTTGGATTGGTTCTCTTTGTGAGAAAGAGCGGGATGTTCTCGGTGGGCCGCGCGTGGTTGCTGTACGCCGCCAGCCTGCTGCCGCTGCTGATTTTCCGCTGGCAGCACCCGGGAGCATTGGAAGGCAGATTCAATCTAATTACCTGGTTGACGCCGGACCTCGGCTTCGCCGCGACCGCGAAGACCTTCGTCCAGCATTACCTGAGCAACATTAATCCGTGGCGCATGCTGGCGACTGGCGATCCGGCAAATTACCAAATCGATTCAACGCACGGGACCGCGCCGGTGTTGCTGGTTACTTTCATGCTCGCCGTAATGAGTGTGTGCTTGCTGATCAGACAGAGGCGATTCAGCGCGTGGTGGTTGTTAGTCATCTACGGACTGTTCGTCAGCGCGGTCCCGGCGTCGCTGACACGCGAGTATTTTCATATCCTGCGACTGAGTCCGGTTCCGGTTTTCCTTATCGTGCTGACCATTCCCGCGGTTGAATGGCTGATGCAAAGACAAACTCGGGTAAAGCAGGCGATGCTCGCGTTTGCGATAGTGTTGACTTGCGGGCAAGCCATTTACTTTCAGGTTATCAACGATCGCCGGGGCCGTGAACCATTTCGAATGAATATGTTCGATGCCGATTATCCAACGCGTATCTTGTCGACAGCTCGCTCCGCGTCGCAGTCGGACCCGATCTACATCAAAGACACGCCGGCGATTCCAGGCTACATCCAAGCCAGGTGGTATGCGACGCTGGAACATCTGCCGCTCGATAAGTTGGTGGTCCTGCCACCGGACGGGACGGCGCCTGACGGCGCGATAGTCATCAGCACCGAAGCAATTTGCGGCCCGTGCGAAGTCCTGTTCGAACGTTCGCCGTATCGCGTTTATCGGGTCACTGCGAGCGTTAAGTAGATCATTTCTTCAATAATCGATTAATCAGGTTGAGGAGTTCGGCGGGATCGACGGGTTTTGAAACGTGTGCGTCAAAGCCCGCGGTGAGCGCGGCCTTTTCATCGTTCGCCGTCGCGTAACCCGTAAGCGCGATGGCGGGGACTGACTTGTAATGATCGAACTCACGAAGTTGGCGAAGCATTTCGAAGCCATCCATGTGCGGCATGCCGATGTCTGACACGATTAAGTCGACCGACTTGTCGGGCGCGACGCGCAGCGTTTCTTCTGCCGATTCGCACGCCGTGACCCGAAAGCCGCGCATCTGCAGGGTAGCGCGCAGCATTTCCAAAGTGTCTTCGTCGTCTTCGATGATCATCAAGTGTGCGGGCGCGGGCTCAACACGAGTTTCAATGGTGGCCTGCGACGCCGGCTGCGTAACTTCTGTAAGGCACGGCAAAGTGATCGTAAAGCGGCTTCCTCGTCCGTGGCCGGCGCTCGAAGCTTCGACGGTCCCCTGATGTGACTCGATAAAACTCTTCACCAGCGCGAGACCGAGTCCCAAGCCGCCGTGCGCGCGTGTCTTCGAGCCGTCCTCCTGCCGAAAACGGTCAAACACGAATGGCAGAAAATCCGCACTGATGCCGAGGCCCTCATCTTCGACTCGCACCGTGACGGCGCTTCCATTCCGTTCACAACTGATTTTCACTTTGCCGCGGGCGCTGGAGAATTTGACGGCATTGTCGAGCAGGTTTGAGAACGCCTGGACGAGTCGCGCGCGATCACCAGTTACCGTGGCGGGATCTGAATCGTTGAGTTCCACCTCGAGCTGCACCTCGTGCGCGCTTGCGAAAGGCCGCACCATCTCGACCGCTTCGCGCACGGCCGTGTCGAGCGCGACGGGCTTCTGGTCCATACGCATCTTGCCGCTGAGAATTGCCGACATGTCCAGGAGATCGTTGATTAGCCGTTTCAACGAGTGCGAGTTTTTTTCAATTACTTCCAGACCGTGGGCCGATTCTTTCTCCGGCAACAGGCCGTTGCGAATCATATGAATCCAGCCAATGATTGGCGTCAGCGGCGTGCGCAGCTCATGCGAAATCGTCGTGAGAAATTCATCCTTGGCGCGGCTGGCAGCTTCGGCATCGCGGCGCGCGGCGCGCTCTTCTTCGAACAAGCGCGCGTTGTCGATGGCCAGCGCAATCCGAAAGGCAACCAGCTCCAACAAGCGCGTGTCGTCTTCGGTAAACGGACGGGTCGCCCGGCGGCCGACGTGGATCACGCCCAGTACGCGGCCCTCGAGTAGCAAAGGCACGCCCAATAATGATTTCACGCCGCGCTCACGCAAAAACGGCGTATGCAAATCCGCCTGGTTGATATCGTCGATGGCGATCGGCTCTTTGCGCGCGGCCACGCGTCCGGCAAAGCCCGCGCCCATCGGTACGCGAATCTTAACGTCGAGTTCCAGTCCCTTGGTGGCCCAGGCGACCAGAGTGTTGTCGGGTTCCAGCAAAAGGATCACGACCGTGTCGACATCCATGGCGTCACGCACGCGGTCGAGGAGCTCGACGAGCAACTTGTCGAGCGAGAGATGCGAGAGCGCCACCTCGGTCACGATCTGCACCTGTCGCATGCGCTGCATGGTCGCTTCGAGTTCCAGCCGCGCGCGCTGTTCGCGTTCGTAAAGCGCCGCGCGCTCTTCTTCGGCGCCTTCGCGGTCGATGAATTGCCCGATCTGATTTCCAATACCGTTCATCAGTTCCAACAGCGACTGGTCGGTCGGTTGACGCTCAGTGCTGAAAAATTCGATGACACCCGAAACCCGGTCGCCTACTTTGACGGGAAAACCAAAGGCCGAATGCAATTGCGCCTGCACCGCAAATGTGACGCGCGGAAAAAATCGATCGTTGGCAATCTCGTCGATCCACTCCGGCGCGCCGCTGTCCCAGACCCGGCCGGGCAGGCCGGCGCCGTGACTGAAGAATCGGTTGCGACTGGCCGCGACGAAGTCCTCGACGTTTAATGAATCGCGGTGCCAGCTGGCCTGCCAGCGCAGCTTGTTCACCTGGCGATCGACGATCCAAAGCTGGGCCACGTCCCAACCCAATCCCTCGCCAATCGCCCGGAGCAGCTTTGGCGCCGCATCCGGCAGAGAGTCCGCGTCGGTGAGAACGCGCGCGACTTCGAATTGCATTGCCATCCGGCGTTCGAGCTTTTGCAGCTTTTCCTGGGTCTGCTGAAGCTGATTTGGGGGCGGTTTGTCCATGTGGTGACGAAAAAGCTAATCCTTTTCTGAATTGCGAGTCAATTGTCCGCAGGCGCTCTTTTGACAAACAACAAATTCACAATCAAGAATCGGTTCGCGAATTTGGCCAAACCGATTTGAGCTAAACGATGTATCCCGCAGGAAATCTCTTCATTCCAGTTGAGCATGGACGGCTCGAAGCGATTCTGAAAGAGCCGCGCGCACAGGCGGCGCAGGGTGTGGCCCTGGTGCTTCATCCGCATCCTCTGGGTGGCGGCACCATGCACAACAAAGTCGTGTTTCGCGCGGCGGCAGCGTTGAATGATGCCGGCTTAACCACGCTGCGCATCAACTTCCGCGGCGTGGGCCATAGCACCGGCGAGCATGACGAAGGCCGCGGCGAGCGTGAAGATGCGCGCGCCGGTTTGGATTACCTGGCTGCTCATTATCCCGATCAGGAAATCACCCTGTGTGGATTTTCGTTTGGCTCACGAGTTGGCCTGGAAGTTGGCATGTCCGACGATCGAGTTGCTCGGATGATTGCGATCGGTACGCCGGTCGATAAATACGATTTCACTTTTCTCGAGCAGTGTCGCAAGCCCATCCTGTTTGTGCATGGCGAGCACGATGAATTTGGAAACGTCGAAAAACTGCGCGAGTTAGTCGAACGCATCGCAGGAAACGCGCCGGTTGAGTTGCGCGTGATCGCCGGCGCGGGCCATTTTTTCGATAATCAACTCGATGAATTAAAGGCTTCGATCACGGATTGGGTTTTGAGCCAGTCGCGGCAATAGCCCGGCCCAAGTCATCCGCGGTCTCGAGATATTCAACAATGCAGTCGCGAATTACGAGGTACGAGCTGCGATACACTGCTTCGTCGTAACTGAAGAAGGGATCCGGGATCTCCACCCCACGCCGCTTCGGATCAAATGTTCCCAGCAGAGAGATACGATCGGCTGAGACGCCGAATTGGTTCTGCAACGCTTCGGCGTGGCGTTTCTCCATCACCAGAAATCGATCGATCGAATCGAGCGGCAATTCCGGCACCCACGTGGGCACTTCTTTCGGAGCCGGGGTGTGATAGTGAAGACAGGTGCGAGTGGTTTCAGCCAGCGGAGGCTCACTGGAAAAATCGGCGACGCCCGCGGAATAAATCTCGATCGGTAAGGACCGTTTGCCGGCCTCATCAATCATGATCGCATGCGCCATGATGCTGCGAACACGATTTGCACTACAGATAAGGGCCAGCGAAAACATCTATTTAATTTGGCGCGCGGCAGAAACCCGACCGTTAGGAGGGTGGGTCTCTACTCTCCAAGCCAGGCACTCTCCCTAACGGTCGGGTTTCTGTTAGTTCTTTAGATAACCTTGCGCGACGAGCAATTCCGCATTCAGTATCGCCGCGCCCGCCGCGCCGCGAATCGTGTTATGTCCCAAAGCCACGAAGCGGTAATCGAAAACCGTATCGGGCAGGATGCGGCCCACCGTCACGCTCATGCCGTTACCCGCGTCGCGATCGAGCCGCGGCTGCGGACGGTCCTTTTCATTACGCACAATGACCGGCTGCTTCGGCGCGGAATGTAATTGCAATTGCTGCGGTAGAGCGCTGAACGAAGACAATGCCTCGCGAATTTCTGATAGCATCGCGGGTTGCGCCAGATTCACTCGGATCGACGCCATGTGACCGTCAGTGACGTTCACCCGATTGCATTGCGCGCTGACCGTCATCGCCGCCGGTTGAATGGACTCACCTTCAAGACGCCCGAGCAGCTTGATTGTCTCAGCCTCAACCTTTTCGTCTTCGCCGCCGATAAACGGAATCACGTTGTCGGTCGCATCAAGGGACGGCACGCCGGGGTAGCCCGCGCCGGAAAGCGCCTGCATGGTGGTAACGACGCATGAAGTGACGCCGAACTTTGCCTGCAGTGGAGCGAGTGCCAGCACGACGGCAATCGCCGAACAGTTCGGATTCGTGACGATGAAGCCGCGATCAAAGCCGCGGTTCTTTCGCTGAACTTCTATGAGACCGATATGATCCGGATTTACTTCCGGGATCACCAGCGGCACGTCGGCACTCATTCGATAAGAGGAAGAATTAGTGATGACCGGATAACCGGCGCGCGCGAAATCTTCTTCAGCCTGGGCGGCAATATCTCCCGGCAAACTCGAAAAGACCAGGTCACAATCAAGCGGCGGCGCGGGGGCGTGCACCGCAATTGACCTTGCCCACTCGGGCATTTCACCCGGCAAGCGCCAGGTGCACGCCTCGGCATACGACTTTCCCTGCGAGCGATCGGAAGCGGCCAGTCCCGTGACTTCAAACTGCGGATGACCATCCAGCAGTTGTATGAATCGCTGACCGACAACGCCGGTAGCGCCGAGAATTCCTACGCGAAATTTGATCATGTAAGTGAATTTACCACAGAGGACACAGAGGAAAACTACAATCGTCGTTTAGATGCCGGACTTGTCCGGCGGCGATTGGCCGCACAAGACGGCCTCTAAGCGAGGTTCTCTTTATTGTGTATTCCTCCGTGTCCTCAGTGGTTAATTCGCGATCGACTTGAGCGCCGCACCCAGCCGCCGCACGCCTTCAGTTAGTCTTTCTTCATCCGCACAGAATGAGATTCTGAGGAAGCCTTTGCTTTGATCGCCAAACGCCGCCGCCGGAATGGTCACCACGCCCTGCTCGAGGCCAGCTTCAGCCACCGTCATGTCGTCGCCGTGCGGGCTAACGTCAACCATCGTATAGAACGCGCCTTCCGGCGTCACGCAACGCAACCCAAGTTCGTTTCGCAAAAGCCCGAGCAGATGATCGCGCCGTCGATGAAAGATCGCGCGGTACTCTTCCCGAGCCACCGCGGCTTCGTCGGTCCACGCTGCCAGCGCCGCTTTCTGCGAGATGCTCGACGCGCAGGTGGTGACATAGCCGTGCAGCACCAGCGCCGATTTCATCACTTCCTCATCGCCGGCGAGCCAGCCAATGCGCCACCCGGTCATGCGCATGGACTTGGAAAGACCGCTGGCGATAATCGTGCGCGGATAGAACTCGGAAATCGATGGCGGACGTTCCGCCGTGTAATAAAGCTCGCGGTAGATTTCGTCGCTGACGATGAACGCATCCGGCGCGACGGCGGTGACGGCGTCGGCCATGGCGCGCAGGTCGTCTCTGGACAGCACCCGGCCAGTCGGATTTGAAGGGCTGATACACACCACCACTTTGGTCCGCGCCGTGAGTTGCTTCCGAAAATCTTCCGCATCGAAGGCGAAATCGTTCGCCGCCGGCAATTGATAGGTCACTGCCCGGCCACCGACCATGCGAATGATCATCGGATAGGGAATAAACCCCGGATTGGGAATCAGCACTTCGTCGCCATCCTCGACCAGCGTTCGCAAAATCAGATAGAGCGATTCCTGCGAGCCGGCCGTAACGATGACCCGATCGAGATTCAAATTCATGTGCGGGTAGTCGCTGATGATTCGCTCGCGCAATTGCGGCAGACCGGCTTGCAGCGTGTACCCGCTCTTTTCTTCCTGAATGACCCGCACAGCTTCACGCAGAATCACTTCCGGTGTCGGCAAGTCAGGCTCACCGAGACCAAGACTGATGCTGCCCGGCTTCGCGCGATCCGAAATTTTTCGGATCATGCTCTTCTCAATGCCGCGGAGAAATGGTGGTGGTTGGAACTCAGACATGGTATCTGTCAAATCACCTGAATCCCATGCGTGGTAATAAGAATGTCGATCTGATTCAGATCTCTCTTAAGTTGTTCCTTCAAATCTTTGAAGAACTTCTCTGTGGCGCGATTATCGCTCGTAACTATTTCGATGGTGATAATGTCATCGAGGAATTCGACGCCACCATACTTCCATCTGCCTTGATATGACGCTGCCAGCGAACTCACCGTGATCGCACCGAATTTATTTACGAGCTCTGACTTGATCGCCCTGAACTTTGCGTCTTGTATGGTGGTGCCGTCGTTGTACTTCAGAGGTAAATAGATCTTGTACTCTCTCATACCGCGAGGGCAGGCTTTGGAACGGGTACCTGACTTGGTGACAGTTTCTTGAAGGAGATCTTCTTGCTCCTCAGAATCTTCAAGTGTTCGTCTCGCACGCCATAAGTGTTTTCAGGCAGGCACACGACTGGCGAGCCGCTCTTAGCAAGCGCGACAAACGCTCTTGCGTCCTGTTTCCCTGAAACCTGAATGTAAATCATTAATGTGACCTTAGCTGGCACGTGCAGACGTGTCAAGACTAGCGAAGTGCCTCCTCCAACTGCGTTGCCGTGTCGGTTTTTTCGTCGCGATACTTCACGATAATTGGAGCGTAAAGCGACAAACCCCACTCGCGCGCCTTGTCCGAGTTGATGGCCCGCGAGCCAGGAACGACGACGGCGCCGGCGGGAATTTCCAGCGGCCCGTCGGCACCGCGTCGATAAATTGTTTCGCGCACCAAATCGAAAACCGGGGTCGAGCCGGTGATGATAGTTCCGGAAGCGAGCACGGCGCGTTCACGGACAATCGCTCCTTCGTACACACCGCAATTACCGCCGACAATGACGTCGTCTTCGATAATCACGGGGATGGCGCCGGCCGGTTCAAGGACGCCTCCAATTTGAGCAGCGGCCGAGAGGTGCACGCGTTTTCCAATCTGCGCGCAAGATCCGACCAGCGCGTGACTGTCAATCATTGTGCCTTCATCCACATAGGCGCCGGCATTGACGAACATCGGCGGCATGCAGACCACACCGGGAGCGATGTACGCGCCGTCGCGAATGCTCGATCCACCAGGAACGATGCGGACGCGTTGGTCTGTCGAGAAACGCCTGATCGGATAAGTGTCCTTATCAAGAAATTGCAGCGGGGCGCCGGATGCCGTCATTTCAACGATCGCCCCCATGCGAAAGCCGAGCAGGATGCCGCGTTTGACCCACGCATTCGTTTGCCATCGTCCGTCGGCGTCACGTTCCGCGGCGCGAACGTCGCCACGATTTAGTGCGGCCTTGAATTCTTTGAAGAGCGCGCGGTCGTCGTCTGAATAGTCTTGCGTCTCGCGCGCCGCGAGAGCCTCGATTTGTGTTTGCATTGAGTCGGTGTCAGAAAAATCATCGCTCAGCGATGAATGAATTTAGCCGTGGGCTTCAGCCCACGGGGATGGTTGAATGTTGATCGGATCGTCGCGTAGCGACGACTGAGTTATTCCTGCCATTCAAACGTCGCTACGCGACGCCAATTTGTCTTCGCCGATTACCAGTGGATTGAAACCCATGGCTAAATTCACACGGCGCTAAGCGCCCAACCGCCTGCGGCTGTGCAGACTCACGCGCTTGCGCGTGCAGATTCGATTAAGCCGAGTTCGACAATCACCTCGCGCAGTCGGGTACGACTCGTGTCCGTAATCGGCACCAGCGGCAGACGGAAATTCTCTTCCAGCAATCCCATCATCGCCATCACCGCTTTCACGGGGCCGGGACTTGATTCGATAAAGTTAGTCTCCATTAACGGCAGCAACCGATAATGCAGCGCGCGCGCTTCATTCCATTTTCCGTCGAGCGCGAAATTTGTCATCTGTGACATCAGGTCCGGAACTTCGTTGGACGCGACACTGACGATTCCTTCCGCGCCCAGCGCAATCAACGGCAGCGTCACTGCGTCATCTCCCGAAAGCACCGCGAAACCGTCAGGCCGTTCGCGCAGAATCTCCATGATCTGCGAAAGGTTTCCAGATGCTTCTTTAACCGCGACGATGTTCTCGCAATCGCGGGCCAGGCGCAGCGTGGTTTGGGCGGCGATGTTTGAAGAGGTCCGGCCCGGAACGTTGTAGAGCATGATCGGCAGGCCGGGCACGGCCTCGGCAATCGCGCGAAAGTGGGCGTACAGACCTTCCTGCGTCGGCTTGTTGTACCAGGGTGCAACTTGCAGGACGGCGTCGGCCCCGGCATCTTGCGCCCGTTTGGAATAATCGATAGCCGATGCGGTCGAGTTGCTGCCGGCGCCGGCAGTTACTTTGGCGCGTCCACGCGCAACGTCAATCGTGATCGCAATCACGCGCGCGTCTTCTTCCTCCGTCATGGTGGCGCTCTCACCGGTAGTGCCGCAGGGCACGAGCAGTTTGACGCCGCCGTTGATCTGACGATCGACGAGCGAGCGCATGCGCTCTTCATCAATTTCGCCGGTTGAGTCGAACGGCGTTACCAGGGCGGTCGCGCAACCGCGCATCCAGTCAAGTTTCATCGTCATCGTTTTATTCCTTGTTTAGATGGCGGACTTGTCCGCCATTGCATGAAGCCGGACGAGTCCGGCATCTAAACGAATTTGTAAAGGCGCGCGGTAGCCCGCCTCTAAACGGTCAAGATGTTCCAATTATCTCATCGAATACTTCTGAAAATTCATAGAACCCTTTGCGCCCAACGATCCATTCTGCAGCCATCAAGGCGCCGGCGGCAAAGCCCTCACGCGATCGCGCTTCGTGCGTGATGCGAATTTGATCCGCCGCTGAATCAAAACCGAGACGATGCGTTCCCGGAATGTAGCCCGCCCGGGTAGACGTCACCGGTATCTCGCGGCCCAGGCCTGCGGCGGCGATCTTCTCGAGTTGCAAAGCAGTCCCCGAAGGCGCGTCGCGCTTGCGTTTGTGATGAGCCTCTTCGATGAAAGGATCGTACGTTTCAACTTTGCGAAACAGATCCGCCGCGCGCGCGGCGATGCGATAGAAAATCTGCACCCCGATCGAAAAGTTCGCGCCATAGATAAGCGTGCCACCCGCTTGTTCGATAATCTCCCTCACGTGATCGACTTCTGACAACCATCCGGTGGTGCCGACGACCAGCGGCACTTGCGCCTGGGCGCAGACGGCGGCATTTTTTGCCACCGCATCGGCAATTGAAAAATCGATCGCGACGTCGCACCCGCGCAACAGCGCGGCGAGATCTTCGACGGTGCGATCCGCGCCATCGATATCGATCTTGACGACAATCTCGTGACCGCTCTGCGCGGCCAGATCGCCGACGAGCCGGCCCATGGCACCATAGCCAATCAGCGCGATTTTCATAGGCTTTTCACCAGATTCACGTACAGGTCCACAGCCTGTAACAGTTCGCGCTTGCTGACTTTTTCATGATCAGTGTGCGCCACCAGGATCGATCCTGGTCCAATCAAAAACGGCTTGCCCCACTTCGACAAGTACGGAATGTCGGTGGTGAAGCGGGCCACCATTGAATCAAATCCTGCGATTGTCGAAAGCTGGATCGGATTATGCCCGGACCTGCAATCAATTGTCGCGCGTCCCGCGATCGTCTGGTCCAAAATCGCTTGCACTCGATTCGTCTCGACGGCGAGTCGAAAAAGAATCGTGGCTTCCGCCGCATCGGCAATTACGTTCGCGCGTTTACCGCCGCTGATGACGCCAATGTTGCACGTGGTTTCGCCAAAAAGATCGTCACTGGGCCAGTCGACCTTCCGTAGATCATTCAAGACGTCGAGCAACTTTTCAATTGCCGATTCGCCGGCTTCCGGATATGCCGAATGCGCGGCGCGGCCCGTGGTTGAGATCGTCGCGTGGAGCGAACCCTTGGTCCCGATCGCCAGTTGATTGTCGGTCGGCTCGCCATTAATCAGGTATTCGCATGACGCAGCGAGCGGATGGTCGTTTGCGATCTTCGCGCCGGTGCTCGTCACTTCTTCGTCAACCGTAAAAAGCAGTCCGATGTTCTTGATGCCTTCGGCGCGCAGCTTCTCGGCCGCCGCGATCTGTGCCGCGATAATTCCTTTCGCATCACATGCGCCGCGGCCGTAGATGAATTCTTCGTCTTCGCTTGATTCAAAAAACGGCGGCACGGTGTCCATGTGCGTCGAGAGCACGATACGCGGCGGAGCTTCGGTCGTCGCGATAATGTTCGAACGCTCGTCTGAAATATCCTGGGCCTCGACATGATAGCCGAGCCGCACCAGCAGATCGCCAATCGAAGTTCCCACCTGAAATTCTTCGCCGGTGACCGAAGGAATGTCGATCAGTTCGCGGGTCAGTCTGAGAACGTCAATCATGCAATTTGGATCGTTTTGTTTGCGGCTTGCCGCTCCACAGTGCGGTAAGGCTTGCTTTACCGGCGGACGCTGGCTAAGTCCCTGCAGGCTTTGCCTGCGGTTCGAGGCGTAGCCTCGAAATCTCTAACGAGCTTTCGGAAACGCAAGCCTTTCCGCACTGTGGAGCGGCAAGCCGCTCTAATTTCTGAGGGCCTACAGATTCCTGACAAGAACGCGAAGCCACAAACCTAGGCCAGAACAGTAAGGTCCGCAGATACGGGCTTTCTTTCCTCTTCTTCAAAACAGACTCGATGCAGACGCGTAATCGCTTCGGCCGCCCGCGCCTCGTCGACCATACACGTCAGGTTCACGCTCGATGCTCCCACTGAGATCATCGTGACATTGATGTCGTCGATGACTGAAAACACTCGCGCGGCGATTCCCGGCGTGCTGCGCAAGCCTTCACCAACCACCGAGATTATGGTGCGGTTCTCTTCGATCTGAACCATGCCCAACTCCTCAAGATCGGGAAGTAGATTTTCGAGGCCGCTGGTGTCGTCAATGGAAAGCGACACGCTGACTTCCGAAGTGGTAACGACATCGACGGCGACGCGATGATCGTCGAACACTTCGAACAACTTTCGCAGGAAACCATACGCACCCAGCATGCGCGCCGAAGTCACCTGAACCGTGGTGATACCGTTCTTGTGCGCAATGGCTTTGACGGTTTGCGGCGCGGCTCTGGATTCCGCGACGATTAGCGTACCGCCCTGCCGGGGCGCGCGCGAGTTGCAAACCCGCACCGGGATCGATTTGTCGATGGCCGGCTGAATCGTCTTCGGATGCAAAACCTTCGCGCCGAAGTACGCGAGCTCGGCAGCTTCCTGATACGACAGGATGGGAATTGTGCGGGCGTTGGGCACGATCCTGGGATCGGCTGTGAGCACCCCGCTCACATCTGTCCAGATTTGAATCTCACGTGCATTAAGCGCTGCTCCCACAATCGCGGCTGAATAATCAGAGCCGCCACGGCCGAGCGTCGTCGTCACGCCGCGCGCGGTGCTGCCGATGAAACCGCCGAGCACCGGGACCTTCGCAGCTGTCAGCAGCGGTTCGATTTCGGCGGAAATCGCCCCGGCGGTTTCAGGTTGCGGCGTTGCCGCGCCGTAGACATCGTCAGTCTTGATGCACGATCGGGCATCGACGTGGCGCGCGTTGACTCCAGCTTCCGTCAGCGCCGCCGTCACCAACTGCGAAGAGAGATGTTCGCCGTACGCGACAATTTCATCCTGCAACGGCGGACTGGTAACCGGATGCGCGGCGATAATCTTGTGCAACTGGCGGATCTTGCTGCGAGCGTCACCCACCGCCGAAACAAACGCTGCGCGTCTTTCATTATTGAGCAGCAGCTCCTCGGCGATCGCGAGATGGCGCGCAAATTCAGTTTCCAAAGATTTGCTGGCTCCGCGCGCGTCGCCGTCAATCGCCATTTCGACGCTGCGCAAAAGCGAATTGGTAAACCCGCCGAGCGCAGAAACCACCACGACCGGCCGCGAGTTCACCGCGAGCTTGATGATGCCGGCGGCGTTGCGGATGGCGGTCACGTCCTCGACGGAGGTGCCGCCAAATTTCATTACGGTCGAAGTCATGGACAAGTCAGTCGTAGAGAATACGACTGGCCCTTCAAATCTGAGAAGCGCTCACGGCATAAAACACATGTAGCGCAAATTGTTAATTTGCGTCTGGCCACTTAAACGCGACCGAATCGCAAATTAGCAATTTGCGCTACAGCGTCGCTTGATTGGCGCCTGAGCGCCTCGTACAATCTCAAATTGTGTTTGAATTTTCAGCGATTTAAGGCGAACAATCCAAAAGGCCGCCTCGTACGAACAGGGAGTTATGGCTAGTTTCGATAAAGTTTTAACCAAAGTTTTTGGCAGCAGCAACGAACGCTTCCTCAAGAGCATTCGACCGACGATCGCGCTCATCAACGAGTTTGAGCCGGCGATTCAGAAGCTGTCCGATGATGAATTGCGCGCGAAGACACTCGAGTTCAAGGACCGTGTGGCCGCGGCGACCAAAGACGCGCGCGACAATGACGATCGCAAGTACAAAGAGCAGGAAGCGCTCCACGAAATTCTGCCAGAGGCGTTCGCGGTGGTCCGCGAGGCGAGCAAGCGCACGACCGGGATGCGTCATTTCGATGTGCAAATGATCGGTGGGATGGTCCTGCACCAGGGCAAGATTTCTGAGATGCGCACCGGCGAAGGCAAGACGCTCGTGGCGACGCTGCCGGCTTACCTGAACGCGTTGACGGGACGCGGCGTGCACGTGGTCACGGTTAACGACTACCTGGCGTCGCGTGATGCGGAATGGATGGGCCAGATTTACCGCTTCCTCGGCTTGGAAGTCGGCTGCATTCAGAACGACATGGATGATTTCGAGCGGCAGACTGCTTATGCCGCCGATATTACTTATGGGACCAACAACGAGTTCGGCTTCGATTACCTGCGCGACAACATGAAGTTCGATCTCGCCACCTGTGTTCAGCGCGGGCACTATCACGCGATCGTGGACGAAGTTGATTCGATCTTGATCGACGAAGCACGAACGCCGCTGATCATCTCCGGGCCTTCGGAAGAATCGACTGATAAGTACTACCAGGCCAACGCGATCATTCCGCAACTCGTCCGCGGTGAAGAACTCGAAGAGGGAAAGAAGACCGGCGATTACGTTGTCGAAGAGAAGAACCATTCGGCGGTCCTGACCGAAGACGGCGTTGATAAAGCCGAGCGCTTGCTCGGCGTCGGCAATCTTTACGATCCCGACAACATGGAGTTGCTCCATTGCGTCGAGCAAGCTCTGAAGGCGCACACGCTTTACAAACTCGATCACCAGTACGTCGTCCAGGACGGCGAAGTGATCATCGTCGATGACTTCACCGGCCGTTTGATGAAGGGCCGGCGCTGGTCTGACGGTCTACACCAGGCAGTCGAAGCGAAAGAAGGCGTGAAGATCGAACGCGAGAACCAGACATTGGCGACGATCACGCTGCAGAATTATTTCCGTCTGTATGAAAAACTTTCCGGCATGACCGGTACGGCGGAAACCGAAGCCGCGGAGTTTCATTCGACCTACAAACTTGACGTGATCGTAATTCCGACGCACATGCCGATGGTGCGCAAAGACAATCCCGACGTGATCTACCGGACGCTGCCGGAGAAATGGGACGCCGTCGTTGAAGAGATTAAGGAATTGCATGAGAAAGGCCAGCCGGTGTTGGTCGGCACCGTCTCGGTCGAAAACTCTGAACTGATTGCGCGGAAACTCCAGCGCATTGGTGTTCCGCACAACGTGCTCAACGCGAAGTATCACGAACGCGAAGCTGAGATCGTGGCGCAAGCCGGACGCAAAGGCATGGTCACGATTGCCACGAACATGGCGGGCCGCGGGACGGACATTCTGCTCGGCGGGAATCCTGATTTCATGGCGCGCGAGTTTCTCAAAGAGCAGGAAGTCGACCCCGACGAAGCGACTGAATCGCAATGGCAGCAGGAATACGAAAAGGCCAAGCGGATCGTCGCCGACGAACATAAGGAAGTCGTTTCGCTGGGCGGCTTGCACATTCTCGGCACTGAACGTCACGAGTCACGCCGTATCGACAACCAGCTGCGCGGCCGCTCCGGCCGTCAGGGCGATCCGGGATCGTCGCGGTTCTTCCTTTCACTCGAAGACGATCTGATGCGCATCTTTGCCGGCGACAAGGTGAAGGCGTTGATGGCCCGGCTGGGGATGGAGGAGGGCGTGGCGATCGAATCGAAGCTGGTCTCGAAGCGTATCGCCGCTGCGCAGAAGTCGGTCGAGGGCCGCAACTTCGAGGCGCGCAAACATCTGCTCGAGTACGACGACGTGATGAACAAGCAGCGCGAGACGATTTACGGCTTGCGCCGCCAGTTGATGGAAGAGCCCGATCAGCGCGAGTACCTGATGGGCGAAACCGGCGTCGCCCGCGACCTGCTGGCTGACATCTCGAAGCAATACATCGACGACGCTGCGTCGCCGGACGATTGGGACGTCGAGAATTACAAAGTCCAAATCCAAACGATATACGCTCTCGACTTGGAGGCCGAAGGCATCGACTTTCAGAAGTCCTCTTCGGAAGAAATCGAAGAGCTGATCTGGGAGAGACTGAAATCGAAGTACGCCGAGAAGGAAAAGCAGATCGGCGACGAAGCGATGCGCACCTACGAGCGCATCATCATGCTCAACATCATCGACGCGCAGTGGAAAGACCACCTGCTGGCGCTCGATCACCTGAAGCAGGGAATCGGTCTCGTTGGTTACGGGCAGAAAGATCCGCTGGTTGAGTACAAGAAGGAAAGTTTCGATCTCTTCCAGGCGATGCTGGATCGCATCGACACTTCCACCATTCGGTCCCTATTTAACCTGCAGGTTGTCGCCGAAGAATCACCTGAAGAAATTCAGCGCCGTCGCCTGGCAGCGCGTCGTCGTGGCGGTTCGATGCAATTCACCGGGCCCAACCAGGGCGCGACCGCGGCCGGCGAAGAAGCCGGCAAAGTGAAGACCGTCGTGCGCGATCAACCGAAGGTCGGCCGCAACGACCCGTGCCCATGTGGATCAGGCAAGAAATTCAAGAAGTGCCACGGTATCGCAATGTAATCAGCCGGCCATGTTCACCTTTAGCTGCGCGCGGATTCCCCCGGCTTTCCAAATAATATCCTCAGCTGTGATGGTAGTAGCGTACGGGTTCGCCCTGGCGACGAATGCACCGGCCCAGCAGTCTGTGAACGCTGCAGCCACAGAGCGCGCTCACGGTATTCAACTCTACAACGAAAACAGGAACAAGGAAGCGATTCAGGAATTACGCGCGGCTGTCAAAAAAGATAAGGATGACGGCGACGCCTGGTACTACCTTGGTCTGGCTCTGGTGCGCATGGATGACATGAAGGGGGCCAGAAAAGCATTCGAAAGTGCAGTCAAGTTGAAGCCTGACTTTGGACCCGCGCACACCGGTTTCGCTTACGCTTTAATCGCCGCCGGCAAGGATGCCGACGTTTTTCGCGAAGCTACGACCGCAATCAAACTGCGAAGCACTGATTACACGGCTCACTATCTGCTTGGAGTCGTAAGGCTGCGCTCAGGCAGTCCCAGCGACGCGCTGACTGAAGCTGAGACCGCGATCGCGCAGAAAGCGGCTTTCGCGCCCGCGTATCTGCTGAAGACGCAGGCACTCCTTGGTCTGCAGGGCGAGGAGGCGGCGATCTCGTCAAAGGTTGTTGATGTTCGCAGCAATGAACCCTTGAGTCCTGCAGAGCTGGAAAAACGCCGGGAGCGCGCGCGCAAGAATCGCGAGATTTATACCGCTGCCGCGACGGCCTTGCAGACTTATTTGAAGTTGGCTGCTTCGGATCGCGAAACCGCCATGTGGAAAGAGCAATTAGAAACACTTCAGATTTTTGCCGGCATTGATCCGGATACATCTGAAAAAATTTATAATGGCCGCGACGTCACCACCAGAGTTAAGGTGCTCTCCAAGCCGGAACCAGCCTATACAGAACAGGCGCGCAGTGGACTTGTCTCTGGCACCGTGGTTCTGCGGGCGGTCTTCACCGCGGCGGGCACGGTCGATCACATTCTGGTGATGCGATCGTTACCTGGTGGCTTGACTGAGGAGGCCATCCGGGCCGCGAAGAAAATTAAATTTGTCCCCGCTACAAAAGACGGTAAACTAGTGGCGATGTTAATGGAACTGCAATACAACTTCTCAGTATTCTGATCTCCGGCCTGTCCTGAAGTGCGTGCGTGGCATCAACTAATCCCGTAGTGCAGTCGATCATTTCCGGCAACGCTCCGCCGACGGCGCGTTCTGCGGCAGCGCGCGGTCTTTTGCCGTTGCCGCAGGCTGATTTGCTCGAGGCCCTGGTTCATCTTTCGGCGGACAACGATGCCGGAATCGCACAGGCGGCGCAGGAGACACTCGCGTCGCAGGATGCGGCTGAGTTACTGCAAGTCGCTGGGACGGAAACCACCGCGCCGGCGGTGCTTGGTTATCTGGCCTCGTTGAGCACTGCGGCCGGCGAAATACACGAAGCTATCGCGGGCAATGCCAACACTCCCGACGAAGCGATTGCGCTGTTGGCCCGCGGCACACCTGACGCATCGCTGCTTGAGCTGATCACGATGAATCAGCAGCGGTTGATTCGTTCTCCGGAGATCATCGATGCAGTGTTGCTCAATCCGGCGCGCAGCGCCGAGGCCGAACGCCGCGTCAAAGAAGTTCGGCAGGAGTTTTTTGAGAAGGAGCGGGGCGCCCGCCAGATTGCCGAAGAGTTGCGCGCCCAGGGTAACAACGCCGCTGCCGAGTTCTTTGAAAACGCGGAATTGGTCACGCTCGACGGCCAGATGTCGGTCGACGACGCGTGGTTGATTGCCCAGCACATCGAAGTCTCAGACGTCGATATCGATGATTCGTGGCTGGCGCGCGAGTTCATTGCCGAGATGCTGGTCGAGACACCGGAGCAGCTCGCCGCCAATGCCCAGGCCGTAATCAATGCTGAGAAACTCGAAGGCGACGTCTCGCCTGAAAGAATTTCACTGATCCGGCGCATCATGTTTATGACGGTGAAGGATCGAGTGAAACTCGCCATCAAGGGTGATCGCGAAGCCCGCGGTATTTTGATTCGCGATTCAAACAAGATCGTCGCGACGGGCGTGATTCACAATCCGCGGCTGACCGATCAAGAGGTCGAGAACATAGCGTCGATGCGTCAAATCTCCGATGAAGTATTGCGCTTAATCGGCATGAACCGGGCGTGGGCACGTTCGTATCCGATCATTCACAACCTGGCGCGCAATCCGCGCACGCCGATGGCCACAGCGGTGCAAATACTTCCGCGTATTCGCACGAGGGACCTCAACGCAATCTCCCAAAATCGAAATGTGTCAGAAGCCGTCCGGCGGCAGGCATATCGTCTGACGCAGATGCGTGGTCCAGGACAAAACTAGATCTCAAATACATTTCGGGGCAGCGGTAGTCAGGTTCTCGTCATGAGGATTGAAGTCTGAGTAATCGCTCATGGTCGCGGCATTCACGACGCGCCATGTCACAGAGCTGTTACAATTGTCTGGTTTTTACTTGACCGACGAAGCGAACAGGTGTACTTTGAGGATGCTTTTCAGGTGTTTGACAGAGATAGCTAAGAACAGGCGCTCACGGGTGATAGGTCTTTGCAAAGCGACGCGGCAGCTTTTCATTTTATCGCCGCAGACTTTTTACCGCCGTCAATGAGTACCACCTTTGAAGTAACAGGATCGCACGTAAGCGACGATTCTCAAGTCTGTGCCTAGCCATCCCTGTGTTCCCGAACCTACCCTGCTTTTTGCCCCGCCGGTTGAGAGATTGGCGGGGCGCTTCTCTGTTTGGAGTCTGGAATTTGGAATTTGAGATCTGCGATTCCGCAGTTTCAGATCACATCGCCAATCCCCCATCAACCTGAATCACTTGCCCGGTGATGTACCGCGCGTCGTTCGATAACAGGAAGCAGGCGATGCGTGCGACTTCATCGGCTTCGGCAAATCGACCCAGCGGAATCTGCTCAATTATTTTCGCCTGGTAAGTTTCATCGAGCGCAGAGGCCATATCCGTAGCCACCATTCCCAGCGCCAACGCGTTGACGGTCACTTTGCGGCTGGCGACTTCGCGGGCCAGCGCCTTGGTCAATCCAATCATGCCGGCTTTGGAAGCTGAATAGTTCGACTGGCCCGCCATGCCTATGACGCCGCTGATCGAAGTGATGTTAAGAATCGATCCGCCATCGTCCTGACGCAGCATCGTCCGCAGCGCGGCTTTGGCAAAATTCCAGGAGCCTTTGAGATTGGTATCGATGACCGCGTCCCAGTCAGCTTCTTTCATTCGCAGGATGAGCGTGTCGCGCACGATGCCGGCATTGTTTACGAGAAAATCAATGCGCCCGAATGCGTCTTTGGTTTGCTTAACCATTTCTGCTGCGGCATCTGTGTTGGCAACATCGCCCTGGATCGCGAGGCAGCGAACGCCCAGGGCCTCGATCTCAGACTTCAGCGTGTCTGCTGCCTCAGCGCTCTTCGCATAATTGAAAGCGATGTCGGCGCCGCGTCGAGCCAACTCTAAAGCGATGGCGCGGCCGATACCACGGGTAGCGCCGGTTACGATAGCCGCCCGTCCCGCAAACTGTTTTTCACCACTCAATGTCTTTACCTCGTGTCGATTTGTTGGATTCGGAATTGCGCACTATAGCAAAGGTCGCGAGGTCAGTACCATCCGAGTAAGCGGACGGATCGAGCCGCCGCGCAGAAGGCGTCCTGGTCCATTCGCTTACGCGAATGGTACTGACTACATCTGGTTCGCTGCTCGCTTTCCACCCGACGTTCTTTTATTGTAGAGCATTACCAAGCATTCGATTTTTGTTGACCCCACACATCAGAACAAGAAGTAACTCAGGAGGGAAAGTGAAGCTAATTGTTTTGGCCGCCGGTTACGCGACGCGGTTGTATCCATTGACTTTGAACCAGCCGAAGCCACTTTTGCCGGTGGCCGGCAAGCCGATGATGGAGCACGTGCTCGATAACCTGATGCCGATTGATGAAATCGACGAGATTTTTATCGTTACCAATGCGAAGTTCGCCGGTCACTTCGAGCGTTGGGCCAGCGAATACAAGACCGGCGACAAGGTGCGGCCGATTGCAATCATCAACGATAACTCGACGGACGATTCCAACAAGCTCGGGGCGATCGGTGATATGAACCTGGTAATTGAACGAGGCAAAATCACCGAGGACATTATCGTGGTCGGCGGCGACAATCTTTTCAGCGAAAGTCTTGGCGTCTTTGGCGATTTCTGCCGGGAGCGAGGAGCGCCGGTGACCGGGGTTTACGACGTCGGTGATCTTAATGAAATCAAAAAATACAATGCGATCGAAATCGACGATGACGATCGGATTACTTACTTTGAAGAGAAGCCGCAAAATCCAAAGAGCACGCTGACGGGCATCGCTTTATATTACTATCCGAAGTCCGTGCTGCCTTTGATCAAGCAATATATTGCCGAGGGAAATAATCCCGATCAACCGGGCCGGCTGGTGCAGTGGCTTTATCCGCGCACGCCTTTTTATGTTTGGCGCGTGCCAGGGATTTGGTTTGACGTTGGGTCGAAAGAGACTTTGGAAGAAGCGAATCGAATGTTTTCACAACAATAGACAATCGTTTTTAGATGCCGCACTTGTGCGGCCACCCGCGCCGGACAAGTCCGGCGTCTAAACGATGATAATGCACCAATACGACGCTGATGACAGAAACTAGAGGAATAGATCGATGCTTGATCTGAATTACGTCAGAGAGAATCTCGACGCGGTGCGCGCGGCTTTGGCGAAGCGCAATATGCCGGCGGCGGCGCTCGATGATTTCGCGCGCGCAGACGAAGAGCGGCGGCGGGTGATTGCCGAATCCGACCAGCTAAACGCCGAGCGAAATTCTGCGAGCCGCGAAATTGGCGCGTTGATGAAAGAAGGGAAGCACGAAGAAGCGGACGTCCGTCGTCAGGCGGTGGGCGCTTTAAAGGATCGGATTAGCGAACTGGACGCCAAACGCGACGAGGCCGAGGTCCGGATGCGTGAACTGCTTTCGACTTTGCCGAACCTGCCGCACGAGAGTGTGCCCACCGGCCAGGACGAATCGGCAAACGTCGAAGTTCGTCGCTGGGGCACGAAACCTGAATTCGATTTCGAGCCGAAGGATCATGTCGATTTGGGGACTGGGCTGGGGATTCTCGATCTCGAACGGGCGACCAAGATTGCCGGCGCGCGCTTCGCAATTCTCAACGGCGCGGGCGCGCGGCTGGAACGCGCGCTGACTAATTTCATGCTGGAGCTGCACACGCGTGAGCATGGATACACGGAAACGCTGCCGCCGTTTATCGCCAACGCGTCGGCGTTATTCGGCACCGGCCAGCTGCCGAAGTTCGAAGAGGATCTTTTCAAACTGGAAGATGAGCGAGGGTTCTATCTGATTCCCACGGCGGAAGTGCCGGTTACGAATTACTACCGCGATGAAATTCTCGACGCCTCGCAATTGCCGATGAAGTTTGTCGCGTACACGCCATGCTTTCGTTCCGAGGCCGGCAGCTACGGCAAGGACACGCGTGGGGTAATTAGGCAGCACCAATTTGAAAAGGTTGAAGTCGTGAAGTATTCGCTCCCGGAAAATTCGTACGACGAACTCGAGTCATTAACGCGCGACGCTGAGAAGGTTTTGCAACTGCTGGGTCTTCATTATCGCGTGGTGACGTTGTCTACGGGCGATCTGGGGTTCAGCAATGCGAAGACTTACGACATTGAAGTCTGGCTGCCGTCGCAAAACGCGTTTCGCGAAATCTCCTCGTGCTCGAACTACGAATCGTTCCAGGCGCGCCGCGCGAACATTCGCTTTCGCCGCGGCGGAGGCAAGCCCGAGTTTGTGCACACGCTCAACGGTTCCGCGTTGGCCGTAGGCCGGACCTGGGTGGCTGTGCTGGAAAATTTTCAGCAGGCAGATGGCTCAATCGTGGTGCCGGAAGTACTGCGCCCTTACATGAACGGTTTAGAGATAATCAAGGCTAGCTGATCACTTCGTTATCTTCTCTTTGAGACGTAATCCAAAAGCCCCAGCACAAACGGCGACAGGATGATGAGAATAGCGAATACGAGAATCAGTGAGAATCCTTTTTCATCCTGCAGCGGTCCCGGCAGCCAGTTAGCGCCGGCCCGCGCGGCGGCGCGAGTGTCGCCATATCGCAGCTCGACTTCACCTGATACGAACATGCGACAGTAACCATATGCGCCGTTGACGAACGCCGCGGCCAGCCAGACATTGTCGTACCAGTGAAAGCCACCATGCGTCTTCAACAGGCCCCAACCCCAGACGGCGACGAAGCCGCCCATGAATAAATAAAGAACTGCGGGCATCTTGTATTCGCGTTCATCGATGCCTCTGACGGTCGCGGCATAGACTATGCCCGCGCACATGCAGCCGATTTCGACAAACGTGGCGTCGAGAAAGAAGAACCACAGACCCCCGCCGAAAAGACTCGCGGCCAGGAGCAGCAGAGGCCCGGTCAGAATCACCCAGAGCGCGGAAGGCAAATGCGTGGTGAGATGATAGCGTTCGATCTGCAGCGAATAGTACGCGGCGATCGCTGCGAAACCCGAAGCAATCATCACGAGCAGACCCGGCCGCCAGACAAACCACCAACTGATTAGTCCGAGCAGAGGAATTGTGACGAGATAAGCGAAATGGAAGCGGACGAGGTAGTGCAGGACTCTCGAGCGGGATTCAGGATTCATGCCGGTGGTGGTATTGAGCCAGAAACTCAGGGTCGCGACGAGCTAATTCGTCATCATTAACGCGCCCGCTCCGCTTCATCAAAGTGTAAGCGAGCTCAATCGGCGAGAGCTGCATGTAGTCGCGCGCGTGCTCAAACCAGACCATGCTCTCGTAAGCTGCGGCCTGGTAATCTTCAATCACCGGTTTTCGCAATTCTTGAAAGCGCGGCAGAGCCTTGAGCGGATCACTTGTTTCGTCAAAACATTCCTTCAGTGCAATGGCGTCCTCCATCGCGAGCTTGGTGCCCGAGCCGATTGAAAAATGCGCGGTGTGTAGGGCATCGCCGAGGAGAGCGACATTTTCAAAATGCCAGCGGCGATTCTTCACGAGCAGGAAGTTGATCCATTTTGAGTTGTTGGAGAGCAGCTTGTGTCCGGCGAGATCGCGTGCGAATACGCCGGCGACGTAATCGAGGGTTTGCGCATCCGTCATCTTGTCGAAACCTGCGTGGGCCCAGGTGTCAACATCACACTCGACGATAAAAGTACTGGTGGTCGGGCTGAACTTGTACGAATGTGCGGCGAAGACGCCGGCGTCGCTTTCGCGAAAGGTGAGCGTCAAACCATGAAACAACTGGTTCGTGCCGTACCAGATGTACTTGTTGGGGCGCACGTTCAATTCGGGTTGGAAGTGATCGGCGAACGCCTTTCGCACGGTGCTGTTGACACCGTCGGCGCCAATCAGCAAATCAGCGGAGCGCGCCAGCGCGGGCACGTCATCGATCTCAGTTCGGAATTTGATCTCGATCCCTAATTCTTCACAGCGGCGCTGCAGAATCTTCAAAAGCCCGAGCCGCGCGATTCCCGAAAAGCTGTTTCCGTGAATTGAAACTTTCTCGTCGCGATGGACGACGTCGACGTTGTCCCACGCGGCGAAATCACGTGTGATTTCCGCATGCGATGGCGCGTCGGCCGCTTGCAGGTTGCGCAACGTCTTCCCCGAAAAGACGACGCCCCAGCCGAACGTGTCGTCAGGTCCGTTGCGTTCGTAGATTATGATGTCATGAGCAGCGCCGGCCTGCTTCATGAGAATGGCGAAATACATTCCCGCCGGGCCGCCGCCGATGATTTTGATGTTCATGAGGAGAGTTGGTCGAGCGCCTGGCCCAGACGGGCCACGCCGCCGGCGAACGCCGATGGGTCAGCACACATGCCGATGCGAAAGTGCTGTGGCGATTCGAAGAATTTTCCGGGCACGACGGCCGCGTCGTTTTGAGTCAGCAAATCATAGAGCTCGTCGACGTTGCCTTTCATCAATCGCGGAAACGACGTAGTCCCAAATCGCGAGTGCTCAACTTGCAAGTCCTCGCGTGAATCATAAAAGTCATTCAGCACTGCGCGGTTCGTCTCCAGAATATTCTTGGCGCGCTCGATAAACTTCGGGAGCCTGGTCATCGCCACCACGCTCAAGCGTTCGGCCGGATGCGGCGCGAGCGATCCGAAGACGTCGTGCAGCATGCGCATCCGTTGGGCGATGTCGGGCTCGGCCAAAATCCAACCGCACCGTAATCCACTCAGGCCGTATCCTTTCGTCAAGCTGGTCGTGGCGATGAATTCCGGGCCCAGATGGACCGATGATGGCGGAGCGTCCTCGAATAGCGCTTCGAGATAGACTTCATCCACCAGCACGCGCGCGCCCACGCGCCCCGCAATCTCGCCGATGCGACGCAGGGTTTCAACGTCAATCAAGGCACTGCTGGGGTTGTGCAGGTTCGTCAGGACAACTAGTCGCGTAGCTGAGGTTATCTTCGATTGCAGATCGGCGATATCGACACGATAACCGTCTTCAGCGCGCCGCGCGAAACGTTTGATCCTGGCGCCGAAATATTCAGCGAGCGCGAGCAGCGGCTCGTAGGTCGGTTGTTCGATTAAGACTTCGTCGCCGAATTCAATCGCCGCGGCCATCGCCAGGTGATTGGCCATTGAAGTACCGCCCGAGATTGTCACGACCCGCTCGGGTGCGACTCTCGCGTGCGTCGCCAGAGCATTGACTAATGGACCGTACCCGTAAGAGTTGTCGCCATTGATATCAAGGTCTTCGATAGTGGCGCCAAGTTCAGCGAAAGGTAAATTCAAGATCCCGCTTAACGCGAGATCGTATTTGACCTTCGCGCGGGTCTTGGCCCAGTGCATGTAAGTCGATTGAGTGTTCATAACGAGTGTCAGCGGTAGCGACCGGATCAAGAATTATCTTAATAGGAAGAATGTCACTTCGTTGTTTTTCAACGGACGCTAGATCCGGCCGCTACCGCTCCCGTTTTTGACACGAACCGCCCACAGAAAATAAGCGGGCACGCCGAGCAACATAATTCCAAAACTTATGCCGCTGTTCAGCGGAAACTTGTAAAGCAGACTGAAAGTTATCACAGCACAAGCGGCGATGAAGAAAAGCGTCGTAAAGGGATGTCCCGGTACTCGGAACACGTCCGATGCAGAAACCCTACCGTCAGGGAGGGTGCCGTCCCCTCTGCCGACCTGTGCACCCTCCCTGACGGTCGGGTTTCTGCGGAAGACGAACACGCAGACCGCGGACAACGCAAAGAATATGACGTCGACCGAGACCACGTAATTCAGGATTTGTTCATACTTGCTGGCGACCAGTGCGATGACTATGGCCAGGCCTCCTTGCAGCGCAATCGCAAATGCAGGCACGCGCGCGCGATTGAGGGTCGCCAGTTGTTTGAAGAAAAGCTTGTCTTCGGCCATGGCGAAGTACACGCGCGGCGCCGTCAGCATGCTCTGGCTCAGAAAACCAATGGTTGAAATCGCGATACCCGCGGCGATGAAACGCGCGCCTTTATCACCCAGCGCCAGACGCATCACGGTAGTCGCGGGTGTTTTTGTTTGCGACAGTAAGTCCGCGCCGAGCACGTGCACACAGACATAGTTCACCGACAGGTAAACGACGATCACGCCCAGCACGCCGAGCAGTAATCCGCGCGGCAGATTCTTGCGCGGCTCGCGCACCTCGCCCGCGACGAAACACGCAGTCTGCCAGCCGCCGTACGCAAACTGCGTCGGAATCAACGCCGCGCCAAAGGCGATCAATGCCTGCCACGTCGTAGAAGCATGCGCGACGGTTGTGTTCGCAGTGACAGTCGGCTTCGCCAGCATCAAACCGAGTACGACGAGCACCGCGATCGCTGCGAGCTTCAGAAGCATGAAAATGTTTTGAGTAACACTTCCGGCGCGCACGCCGATGCAGTTGATCAACGTCAGCAGCGCCAACGCCGCACAACCCAGCAAAGCCGCGCTCAATTCACTCGCGTGCACGCCTAACAACTCGAACAGGTGATTTGCGAAGATCAGTGCGACCGCGGCCATGCCACCGGTTTGAATCACGAACAGCAAACTCCATCCGTAGAGAAAACCCATCAACGGATGCATGGCTTCGCGAATATAGACGTATTGCCCGCCGGACTCAGTGACCTGCGACGACAACTCCGCATAGATGAAGGCGCCGGCCAGCGCGATCAATCCGCCGACGGTCCACGCCCCCAGAATCAAAAAGGGCGTGTGCACCTGCTGGGCTACCACGTAGGGATTGGTGAAGATACCCGCGCCGATGATGCCGCCCATTACGATCATGGTCGCATCGAACAGGCCGAGCCGCCGGGCAAGTTGAGAATCAGTTGAAGTTGAGTTGGCGCTCACTCTTTCAAGAGTTGATTGGCGATGATCAGTTTTTGAATTTCAGAAGTGCCTTCATAGATGCGCAACGCGCGCACGTCACGATAGAGACGTTCGACTACAGAGCCGCGCACCAATCCAGCGCCGCCGTGAATTTGCACTGCCTGATCGATGATGCGGGCGGCGGCTTCGGTCGCGAAGAGTTTTGCTTCGCTGGCTTCGCGGGTTGACGCCGCAGCTCCCGTGTCCTTCAAGTAAGCGGCGCGATAGACCAGCAGGCGCGCGGCGTCGAGTTCGGTCGCCATGTCGGCAAGCTTTTCCTGAATTAATTGATGCTCAGCGAGCGGTTTGCCGAATTGTGTGCGCGACTTCGCATGCAGCACACTTTCATCCAAAGCGCGCCGCGCCATGCCGCAAGCCGCGGCGCCGACACTGGCCCGAAACATATCGAGAGTTTGCAGGCTCAGCCGCAACCCATCGCCTTGATTCCCGATCATATCCTCGGCCGGTATTCGACAGCTCTTAAATTCGAGTTCGCCGATCGGATGCGGCGCGATCAGCTCAGTCTTCTCGCTCACGCTGAACCCGGGCATGCGAGCTGAGACAATGAACGCCGAAATCTCGGCGCGGCCGTCGTCGCGAGTGCCGGTGCGCGCGAACACGGTGTAGAAATCGGCGACGCCCGCGTTGGAGATGAATCGTTTGCGGCCGTCGATCACGTACGTGTCGTCTTCTTTGCGCGCCGTCGTTTTCAACGCTGCGACATCAGAACCGGCGTCGGGTTCCGTCAAGGCAAACGCGGCGATCGCTTTGCCGGTGCGCGCGCGCGCCAGCCAGAAATCGCGTACGTGTTCCGTCGCGGCCAGGCTGATTGCATAGGTCCCCAGGCCCTGCATCACAAAAGCGAGATCCGCCAATGACGAGGAATACGAAAGCGATTCGCGAATGACGCAGAAGGCTCGCAAATCGAATGGTTGGCCCGGCTTGGCCACGGCGGAGCTCAACAAATCGTTTTCCGCGAGTAACAAAACGTAGTCACGCAGGGCCTGCTCGGCATCGCGTTCATCGTCAGCCGCCTGCGCTTCGACTTCACGCTCGACGAGCTTCGCCATGACATCGGCCAGAGTGCGATGGTCAGCGGAGAAGAACGGCGTGGTGGTGATAAATGAATCCATCTTTGGAATGCGCCGGCAGAGCGCAGCGGCGACGGCGCTTTGGATCTATGTTCCCATCAGCGGTTCATATTCATCCAGCACATTCACTGCGTCTGTCCTAAAACTATAAATTGTTTTCACCTGTGCAGGTGTCGCGGTTCTTTCCAACCAACCTGCTGAACACCACGGATATTGATTAGCGACTAGGACCAATCCATGTTTCACTGGATTTTGATGCACGTAGTTAAGTCTTGCAAGGTAAGAGTTCGTATGCGTAAGGCGAGTTTCCCAAAAGTTATGCCAGACTTCGCGACCTCGTGCCTCGTCTACTCGATTAACCCACTTTGCGGTCTTTTCATGAAGTAGCCCGATCATCCGTGTAAGATTGTCTGCCCCTTCATCAGGTGAGTGTCCTACAAAATGGTAGTGATTCGAAAAAACCGACCAAGCTTCTAGTCGCCAGCCGAAACTATGGGCTACAGAAAGCAAACCACGGTGCAGCACCTCGAGTCGATCACGATGCCGGAAATGATGATGCTTCTGATACGTACCGGCGGTCACGATATAAGTGCCGCGAGCGGACAGTTGATGAACCGGTGCGTGTGGCCAAGTTATCGCCTGAGGAGCAGTCATGGACAGTCGATCCAAAGCGCCGTCGCCGCTGCGCTCTGCCGGCGCACTCCAAATTACCTAAAAATGGCCGGTCGTTTCTCGATAAACGCGGCATGGGCTTCTTTAAAATCCGGCGTCTGCATGCACAAGGCCTGCGCGACGGCTTCGGCTTCCAGCGCCGACTCGAAACTCATGTGCAGTTCTCGATTGAGCACCTCCTTGGTCTTGGCAATTCCCAGCGCTGGTCCATGCGCCAGTTTTTCGGCGAATTCGCGTGTTGCGATTTCAAGCTGCGCGCGCGGCACGACGCGATTGTAAAGCCCTATGCGTTCCGCTTCGCGCGCGTCAACGAAATCGCCGGTCATCAAAAGCTCCGTGGCCTTCGCGAACCCGACCACGCGCGGCAGCAGATAAGTTGCGCCCATGTCGGTCCCGGCCAATCCGACTTTGACGAAGATAAAAGCAATCTTTGCTTCTTCAGCCGCAATCCGAATGTCCGCAGCGAGCGCGATGCAGGCGCCGGCGCCGGCGGTCGTGCCGTTAAGACTGGCGATGATTGGTTTGGGCAACGCGCGCATGTTACGAATCAGATCGCACGTGAGTCGCGTGAATTCCAGGAGCCCTTCCGCGTCACGTCCCTGCAAGGCGCCGATGATGTCGCGCACGTCGCCACCCGAACAGAAGGCGCGACCCGCGCCGGTGATCACGATGACCCGCGCTTCCTTTTCATCTCGCAGCGTCGCGAAAAATTCGGTCAGTTCATGATAGACCTCGAACGTGATCGCGTTGAGCCGCTCGGGCCGATTCAACGTGATCGTGCCGATGCCGTTCTGTTGTTCGTAAAGAAATGATTTCGGTTTCATGTAGCGCAAATTGTCAATTTGCAACTTCTGCTTCAACAGAATCGCAAGTTAACAACTTGCGCTACAGCACCGCGGTGCCTTCGATCTCGATCTTGGCCCGATCTTCCAGCAGACCTTTTACTTCCACCAGCACCATCGCCGGAAAATGTTTGCCCATGCGGGCGCGATAGCGTTGGCCGATTTCCTTCATGCGATCGCGATATTCATTCTTGTCGGTGACGTAGATGATCAGACGCGCGATGAATCTCGGCTGACCTCCGGCTTCGGCCACGACCGTGATCACGTTGGCGAGCGCGCGATCGAATTGTTCGACCAGATCTTCGCTGACGATCTGTTGCTGTTCGTCCCAGGCGACCTGGCCGGCAATGAACAGGATGCGGGCGCCGGGGTTACTTAAGGCGCCGTTCGAATAACCACGCGGCGCACCCAGCGATTCCGGATTTATTAAACGGATGCTCATTTTTGCTGGACGATTTCGAGTTGATTGCCGCCGGGGTCGCGCACATAGAAGCGTTCCGTGCCGGGTATGGGTCGCGGATCGGGGATGATTTCGACACCCGCGTCTCGGAATCGTTGCTCAGTTTCCGCCAGGCTCGACACGTTAAAGCAAATATGACGGGAGCTCAGCAACCCGCGCTCCTCGGCTTCAACCGAGAGATGCAGTTGATTGTTGCCGATCTGATACCACGCGCCGCTCTGGCGCGCCGCGGCCGGCTTGGGGACCTGCGTCAGTCCCAGCAACGAGCCGTAAAAGTGCTTCGTCGCCGTTTCGAGTTCCGCAGGGACGGTGACGTTGACGTGATGAAGTGCTGTGACCATTGGTAATCGAATGGCTGACGGCTCAGTATCATCCGCGCGTGCGGACGGATCATGAATATCTGCAAGGCCGGTGCGACTTGATCCATCCCCTCACGGGGATGGTACCGACCTCTTATCGATGCTTCGCGGCAAACTCGCTTGCAAGATCGAATCGTCCCTCGCCGGAAGATGCGCCCGACGCAATCTTCTCTGCCAGATACTTATTGAATTCAGTCGATTTGTTCTTCGGCACACTCAACGTTTGCCATTCACTTGATTTGAAATGCTTCGCGAGATAGACGATCTGGCCCACGTGATAAGCATAGTGAGCGAGCTGACGATTGATCGCCTGCACGACGGTATGATCCTGACCGCGGATTCTGATAGTGCGCATTAGATCTTCCGGTCGTAGCGGCGCGATCGCGGCGAAGGTGCAGGCCCAACCTTTCTCCCAATAACTAATCATATCGGTCTTCGTCGTCTCTGGCAGCATGACAAATTCCATGTCGCGGTCGCGTTCCGGCTTTTCGCCGTCGGTAGTCAGAAAATCGCTCCAGCGCGAAAGCATGTTGCCCGCCAAATGTTTGATGTTGACCGAAATGCTATTCGACTCGTCGTCGATCGTGCGGAAGAAGTCCGCGTCATCGATTTGCTGAAAAGCGCCTTCCGCAAGTTTCTTATAGTCGCGAAAGGTGCGCAGCGCGTCTGCGAGATAGTGTGCGCCGATTGCTTGATCGTTCATGACGTTTAATGTAGCGCAAATTGTTAATTTGCGTTCTTCCCAGAGCAAGAATCCGCAAGTTAACAACTTGCGCTACAGCGCGCGGATTATAACACTCGTTCAGAGCATCCACTGATGGCGATTAGGATAGTAAGACGGCGACCGGTTGGGGAAACGTTTCTTATATTTCTTATACCGTTCGTGCCAGTACTCATACCGCGTGTCGGAGGATTTCAGTTTCTGGTGTGGTATCGCGCGCAAATGATCCTCAATCTTCCGCATGTTCCCTGCGTGGAAACGCCAGTCGTACGTACCCAGCTCATAAAGGCTGGTCAACGCATAGCCTTTGATCCGCCCCGTCATGTCGATATAGGGATCGAAGTAACTCCAGACGAGTTGCCGCAAATTGGGAAACACAGGCTTGCGTCCATGCAGACCAATATCACGTGAACGCGCAATCGATCCCCAGCGCCCGTTTTTTTGAAACACGAAGATTACGTGATCGAGCAAGTCCCGCGATTCGATATCCAAAAGCAACGGCGGATAGCCATGTTGCTCAAGAATCACCGCCGCTGAGACGCAGGCTTCCAAACAATGCGCTTCGTTTCGTTTGACGACTTCGCGAAATGAACGCATGGTGCCCCCGTGGCGTTCCCAGTTGTAAGGCATCGCGGTGAGCCACGCTTGCACTTTCCGGGGCGTGTTCAGTTTTTGAATCAGCCGCCATTCTTTCGTCGTGAAGGCCGGTCGTGGCGGTAGCGTGTTCATGACTTCGGAGTAGCATAATCCAGGTCGTATCAGAAGCCCGACCGTGAGGGAGGGCCGCTTATGACAGAGCCACGAAAAAAACCCTTTGACATCTGGCATTTGTTGATTTGTGAAAATGAAAGCGCGATTCCATCTGTGATTATGCTCCTCACAAATGGACAAATCCCAAATGACAAATGTCAAATGTCAAATGGTTTTTCCGCGCCAATCTTTGCCGAGGGGCCTCCCTTACGGTCGGGCTTCTGACACCGCTTAGCCGCTTGCGTCTCCTCAGTGTCTAATGTAAGACTTAGATTCAATTATTCACTCGCAACTCATATCAGGATCGGAGCAAATAATGAGTTCTCCTGTACAAAAGACACTCAAACGGGACCCGTCGCAACCGTTGAGCACGAATGTTCATCTGCTCAATTGGGTCGACAAAATGGCCGCACTGACCAAGCCGGCGGCGATTCATTGGGTCGATGGTTCAGTCGAGGAAGACGAGATGCTCAAGGCCCAGATGGTCGAGAGCGGCACCTTCATCAAGCTCAACGAAGAACTGTGGCCGGGTTGTTACTACGCGCGCTCGCATCCATCAGATGTGGCGCGCGTTGAGGATCGCACCTACATCTGTTCGCTCTCGAAAGATGCGGCCGGCCCAACGAATAATTGGGAAGAGCCGTTCGCGATGCGGCGCAAACTGAAGGAATTATTCGACGGCTCGATGCGTGGCCGGACGATGTACGTCCTGCCGTTCAGCATGGGTCCGGTCGGATCACCGATGTCGCAGATCGGCGTGCAGCTTACGGACTCGCCTTACGTGGTTGTGAACATGCGCATCATGGCCCGCATCGGCATGCCGGTCTATGCCGAGATCGATAAGGACTACAAACGCGTCGTCCCTTGCATGCATTCGGTGGGCGCGCCGCTTGCAGATGGCGAGCAAGACGTGCCCTGGCCGTGCAATGACGAGAAATACATCTGTCACTTTCCTGAGATTCGCGAGATTTGGTCGTACGGATCGGGCTACGGCGGCAACGCCCTGCTTGGCAAGAAGTGTTTTGCGCTGCGCATCGCTTCGAACATCGCGCGCGACGAAGGCTGGATGGCCGAGCATATGCTGATCGTCGGCGTCGAGAATCCGCAGGGCGAGAAGACTTACGTTACAGCGGCGTTTCCCAGCGCCTGCGGCAAGACCAACTTCGCCATGCTCATTCCGCCGAAAGGTTTTGAAGGCTGGAAGGTTTATACCGTCGGCGACGACATTGCCTGGATTAAGCCGGACGCGAATGGACGGCTGCATGCGATCAATCCGGAAGCCGGATTCTTTGGGGTGGCGCCCGGAACTTCGGACAAGACCAACCCGAATGCCATGGCCACGCTGGCGAAGAATTCGATCTTCACGAACGTCGCGTTGACGCCGGAAGGCGGTGTCTGGTGGGAAGGCATGACTGATGAACCGCCCGCGGAGTGTCTCGATTGGCAGGGCAACAAGTGGACGCCGGCGATCGCGAAGGAAACGGGAGCGAAGGCTTCGCATCCGAATGCGCGCTTCACCGCGCCCGCTTCGCAGTGCCCAACCATCGATCCGGATTGGGAGAACCCGAACGGTGTGCCGATCAGCGCGATCATCTTCGGTGGCCGCCGCGCGACCACGATGCCTTTGGTCTATCAATCATTCAACTGGACCTCGGGCGTTTACATCGGCGCGACGATGGGATCAGAGATGACGGCTGCGGCTTTCGGGGCGATTGGCAAAGTGCGGCGCGATCCTATGGCCATGCTGCCTTTCTGCGGTTATCACATGGGCGATTATTTCCGTCACTGGATTCGCATGCAGCGCTCGCTCGATGAGACGCCGAAGATTTTTCACGTGAACTGGTTCCGTAAAGACAAAGACGGCAACTTCATCTGGCCGGGCTTCAGCGAAAACATGCGGGTGCTGAAGTGGGTCGTCGATCGCGCGCACGGCCGCACGCTCGGAAAAGAAACGCCGATCGGTTGGACGCCGCATTACGACGACATCGATTGGCAAGGGATGGATTTCCCGAAAGAGCGATTCGACGAACTGCAAGAGTTCGATCACTCAGCCTGGCGCAGGGAAGTGGTCGGACATGAAGAGCTGTTTCTGGATCTGCATGACCGTCTGCCGCCCGAGATGATTTACGAACGCGAGTTGCTGATTTGCAGGTTGTAATCCAGATGCGGCTCTGCCGCAGCACAGTGCGGTAAGGCTTCCCTTACCGGCAACGTTACTTAGATATATCTGCGGCGAGGCTTAGCCTCGCCGCATTTTCTTTGGGGAGCTAAACGGAAAGCCAGAGGTTTTCCGCACTGGTGCTGCGGCACAGCCGCTCCGGAGCTCTCCCCTGCGGTCGAGCTCGCTTCGAGCCCTCCCCTCACGGTCGAGCTACTGCACCGTTATTTCCCAAACACGCTCGCCGGATTGATCCTCAACGCTGCTCTAGCCGCTGCTGCCGGTAGCCCGACGTTTCCTTTGTAGAACTCGATATGTGAATGCCTGTAGAGCGGTGATGAACCGCCCGGACCGCCGAGACTTCCTATTCTCATGCGATCGCCCTCAGACGTGATTTGAAAATTTGCGACATGGAACACGGCGAGCGTGACGTCAGTCAAGTTTCCCAGTTTCGGATAATAAAAAGTCACCGCTGCATCCGTCGGCGTCGGCTCGCTGCTATGAGACGAGAAACCGTTGGGGACATACAAAGGCGATTCGCCGCGGCCGTCAGGAGTTCCGTACAAGTGCATCGCATAAGACAGGTGACCGCGTCGCACTTTGCCGTCATCTCCGATCGTGTCTCCGCGATAGAGCGGATACGACGATCCCAGGCCGGCCGGCTCGAAACCATTAGCGCCGGCGACCGCAGTCGGCCCGCCAAAGATGTGCGCCAGGAACTTGTCGCATTCGGCCATTTCACCGGTGTACTCACGCACCACTGCGTTGCCCGGCAGGAACTTGTTGCTCTTCACACCGAGAGCGTGGGCGTACTTCACCGAATTATCTTCGTTGTCTTCACCGACGCTCCAGGTCCTGGTGATGCCTTGCAGGTTCGCCATCCACGTCTGCGTCAGGGACTGAATTCCGTTCTTGCCGTAATTGAAAGTAACACTGCGTCCCGATGAATCGCTGACACCATGCAGCACCAAACCATTGGCCGTGTAGAGCAGAAACAGAGTCGGTCCATTGACCTGTTTGATTGTTGCGCAACGTAATTCGCCGTCCGGATATTGCGTGAAGGTATAGCTCGTTCCATCCGGAGTTCTCACGATCTTCATGCCGCTTTTTTCGATCAGCTGCAGCCCTTCAATCGACATGTAGGTTCCGGCCATGCCCGTGCGCGTCAGTTCAATAAAGCCGACGCCTTTATCTTTGGTCAGCGTGGGCAGAAGGTATTTGCCGCCGCCCTCTTCGTCAAAATTCAGACTGTGAGTAATTGCCAGATCAAACTGGCCGGTTGGATAGGCCAACGACTGATCGAAACCCGCGTCAAGACGCGGCGCGCTCAGGCCAATCAGCGGCAATTCTTTGTTGTCCACATTCCATTGATAAGAAGTCGCGACCTCTGAGCTGCCGGTCGAATCGACTGGCAGTTCAGGCAAGGTGACCGTTTTCGCCGCGGCGATCTGCATAACGATCAGAGCGACGATGGGAACCAGTCCCACCAGGATTCCACGTGCGTAAGAGACTCGGAGGTGGTTGATCAGCATGTAATTTTCACCGTGTAAGTTTGTCGAAGCGAAACGATGCGTGAAATGAAATGCGTCAATTCCTTGAGCAGATCAGCGGGTCGGAAAGTCTTCTGCCGATCAATTTGACTGCGCGAAAGATGAAGCTTTTCCGGGGCAGGGACTCTTATTGACGAAGGTGGTAGTTCGACTGCTTGATTTCTACCAGTGGATCCATGTCAACAAACGCGGCGGGCAACGAGCGTTCGCCGAATCTCAGAGCAACCGTTGTGCCGTTTGGAAGCGACGAGATTCCGCGATCGGTTTCAGTGGCACAACTCATGCGAAGGCCAGCGTGCGAATCGCGAAAACCGCGATTTTGATTGAACAACCAGTCATTCCCGCAGCATCTCGCTGAGGTTGAATGCCACAACCTGTCTCTTTTTGCACTGCCTGTCTTTTGCCCCGGCTCGCTTTGCTAACCCTTAGGTCTGAACGTCGCGGACGTCCGTGTGGGTATCGGAGTGTGCGGGTAGGCGGAACTGTTATGACTCAGAAAATTAATTGTGAAGTGCGCCATGCGGGCGCGACCGAAGCCATGCATATTCTCTTTACGCTTGATCTGGAAGGAAATTTTAAATCAGTAAACTCGGCGGGCGAACAACTGCTCGGGTACGATGCCGGAGAGTTGCGTCTGATGAATATCGCTGACCTGGTGGCGCCCGGCTTTTCTCATTATCTGCAAGGCCAAATTGCGCGAGCTGTCGATGGCGAGTTGGGCGCTGTCTACGAAATCGAACTCTATACGAAAGATGGACACCCAATCGCGCTGGAGATCAGCACGCGCCTGATTACTCGCCACGGTTCCCCATTTGAATTGGAAGGGATCGCCCTTCCGTTAATTAATGCACCTGGAGGTCGCCCTCGATGTCTGGACGAAGAGTTTTGGATTGGCCCGGGCCTGAACAGCCTGAAGCCTTTGACATTCATACCAACAAGGTAATAAATCATAGAAAAATGCCCGACTTAAAAGCACTAGTAGTTGACGATGACGATTTGATTCGCAGCAATGTTGCCGAAGTTTTGAGCAACGAAGGCTGGGACGTCACCGAAGCGGAATCGGCCGAGCGCGCGCTCGACTTGCTGCGCGGTGACGCGTGGTCGCTGGTGTTCTGCGATGTGAAGTTGAGCGGCAATAACGATTATGAAGGTTACGACGTGCTGCGCAGGTTTAATGAAGAGCAGCCCGAGGCGCAGATTGTTTTGATGACCGGACACGGTTCGGCCGTCGGCGCTCTCGATGCGGTTTCATCGGGCGCGTACGATTACCTGATGAAGCCGTTTGAGATTTCCGACGTCAAGCGGATTTCACAAGCGGTGCGCGGCGGCATCGAGAAGCGCGCGCGTCGCACTACCGGCGACCTGCCTTCGCCTTCGGTCTATACCTCGGACATCGACCTCGTGGGCGTCAGCGCGGCTTTTGTGGAAGTGATGAAGTTGGTGGGCCGCGTCGCCTCTACCAATCTTCCCGTGCTCATCACCGGCGAGTCGGGCACCGGAAAGGAAATCGTGGCGCGGGCGATTCACCGGCGCAGCGCCCGGGGCGAAAAGCCCTTCGTAGCAGTCAACTGCGGGGCGCTGCCGGCGGAACTGATCGAATCAGAACTGTTTGGTCACGTGCGCGGTTCGTTCACGGGCGCGACCGTCGACCGCCGCGGACTCTGGCAGGAAGCCGATAACGGGACGGTGTTTCTGGATGAGATTACCGAAACGACGCCGGCATTTCAGGTCAAGCTTTTGCGCGCGTTGCAGGAAGGCGAAATCCGGCGCGTGGGATCGAACCAGACGCAACGTGTCGATGTGCGGGTGATCGCCGCTACCAATCGCGATGCGGAAGACGAAGTTCGCCAGGGGCGATTTCGTCAGGATTTACTTTATCGTTTGAATGCGGTCACGATTCACCTGCCGGCCTTGCGCGAGCGTCGCGAAGACATTCGACCATTGGCGAAATATTTTGTTGAGCGGACGCTCGGTCCGGACGCGCGGCCGATTGGGTTTTCCAAGGAAGCTGTGTGGATGCTCGACAATTACGATTGGCCCGGCAACATACGCGAGTTGGAAAATGCGATCGTGCGCGCGACGGCGCTTTGCGATCAAATTGTTCGTCCCGAGGATCTGCCTGAGCGCGTGCGGCGTTCGTTCAAGGCGATTGGAAAAGAAACCAACGGCGTGCGCGCGGAAGCGTTGGACGATGACGAAGCTCTTTTGCCGCTCGGTGAGATTGAGCGGCGGCACATCCTGCGAGTGCTCTCACGAACGGGTGGGAATAAGCAAGCAGCCGCCCGCATCCTGGGCATCGATCGCACCACGCTGCAACGGAAACTCGAGCGATACGATCTGGAAGCCGCGAACGGCGACAACGGATCTTAATGGAGCGCGGGCATCCTTTGCCCGCAAAGCGTTGACGGCCGCGCGTCCGATTTTTCTCTAGCCCAGCCGTTTACGGCTGGGACAATGGAGTCCAAAAAAAGAAGCCCCGTTAACGGGGCTTTCTTAATTTCCGCCGGGTTCTCCCAGGCGTGAACGCCTGGGCTAGAGAAAGGATCGTCCGGTCCCAGTTAAGCGGCTACGGATGTTGAGTTCGAAAGCCGGCGGCGGCGCGCAATCTCGTGGGTCATCTCGGCGATTTGCTGGCGCTCGAATGGCTTCGCGACCACCCAATCAACGTGCGCGGCCTGTCTGTCATGCGAACCGAAGGCTTCGCCCCAACCGGTAATCACGGCCACGGGAATTCTGGTATCCCGTTCGCGCACCGCACGCGCCAACTCCCAACCATTCATGTCGGGCATGCCGACGTCCGTGAAGATCGCATCGAAATTTGTTTTATCGAAAAGCGACAAAGCCTGGTAGCCACCGCTGGCCACGACCGCATCGCAGCCTTCCTTAATCAGAATATCCCGGAGCAAGTCGCGCACGTGTTCTTCGTCATCGACCACGAGGATGCGTGGCCGGGATGTCTTCACGCGATTTGCGGGCAGCGGAAAGAGACTCTGAGTTGTGACGACTTCTTCGGTGTCTTTCGGAATCGGCAAGCGAATGCGAAACGTGCTGCCGACACCGAGTTTCGATTCCACGTCGAAGGTACCTTCGTGCCTGCGGATAATACCGTAACTGACCGCCAGGCCGAGACCCATGCCCATCTGATCCTTGGTGGTAAAGAATGGATCAAAGACCCGCAGTCGTGTTTCTTCGGACATGCCGGTGCCGGTGTCGCCGACGGAAATCTCGACGGCGTCCTTGGCCTTTCGCGCCGAGAGCACGAGGTCGCCGCCGTTCGGCATGGCGTCGACGGCATTGAATACGAGATTGACCAGGACCTCGCGCATTTCTGATTCATCACCGCGAATCATCAGGTCGTGCGGGCAATGCATCTCGAGATTGATGTGGACGTTGGCAGCTTCCGCGCGATTCTTCCAGCGAGGCCGGGTGATTTCGGCCACGTCGAAGAGCAGCTGGCGAACATCAGCTAATTGGAAATCATGATCGCGGCGTTGACGCGCAAAATCCTGAATACGCTTGACGGTTTTGGCGCCGTCCTTCGCGGTCTTGATGATGATGTTCAGGCCCGCCTGGATTTTGCGCGGGTCGTTGGTGTCGAGCAGCAACTGCGCGCGGCCGAGAATTCCCGCCAGCGTGTTATTGAAATCGTGCGCCACACCCGAAGCCAACTCGCCCAGGGCGGACATTTTTTCGATTTGCGTGAACTGCTCGCGGATGCGTTTCTGTTCGGCGATATAGTGATTGAGCTCGGCGACATGACGCTCGGCTTCGGCGGCGTGCGCGGCGGCGGCCTCCGCGGTGGCCGCGGCAGCCATCACTTCGATGTTGCGAAGATAGGTGCGATAGGTGAGGTAAACAATCGCGACGATCGGCGTCATCGCCACCAGGGCGAAGAAGCCGGCCACGTCAGTCATCTTCGCAGCGATACCCGCAGTCGAGGCGCCGGCGAAATAGGTTATCGAGGCCCACAGATAATATTTGACCCAGGTGTGCCAGACTGCTTCATCGGATTTGAGCGCGCTGTAGATCGCCGCCAGCGAAGAGTTGCTCACATATTGGACCAGCGCCATCACGCAGAGCGCCATGACAAATTCTGCTGAGAACGCTCCATGGCGAAGCGCACCGATATCGCCGAAGAACAACCGCACCACCATGACCGTGGTAAAGGTCGAACAAGCCATCATCGCGCCGTTGAATGCAATCGTGAGCGGGCTAATCGCAATTGATTTCTTGCTGAAGCGGACGGAAGAAGAGAAAGCTTCGAGGGCCGCGAGCAGCACCGCAGCTTCGCCGCCATAAATCAGAATCGTCAGAAAGAAGAAGGTGTCAGAGACCGAAATGTGTCCGCTGATGCGCGGGATGCGAATCGTCAAGCGCGAGCTCACGGCGACCGTCAGGACCGTCAAAGCCAGCAACCGCCCATCGATGCGCTCCACCGGAAAATGACGCAAAGAATAAAGAACTGCGCCCAGAGCTGCCGCGATAATCGTCAGCATGTACGCGCGAATGACTGTTTGTCGGTTCATGAAGTTTCCTTCGGTTAAGGCCGGCGCACGAGGCGCTGCGGCGATTAACTGTCCGTCTCGGATCGCAGGAAGATCGTGTCGTAGAGACCACGCGAAACGAATCCCAGTTGCTTGAAAAATTCCTGCGCCCCGCGGCGCTCGGGGTTGACCAAAACACTGACAGAGCGGGTGTGATCCAAAAGGATGCGCGTTAATTGCGCCAGACATCTCGATCCGTGGCCCCGGCGCCGATATTCAGGATGAACATAGATGCCTTCGAGATAAACGACCTCTTCCGTATCGCTGATAACGTCGGCCTTGAAGATCAATTTGTCCTGCTCGACCAGCACCCAGGTGCGGCGCTCTTCGATGCGGCGGCGGCAGCGTTGGCGAAATCCGTCCGCGTCCACGAGCAATGGATTGACGCCGCTTTCTTCAAAGGCCATCGTCGCGTGTACGGGCACGACTCGGGATAAATCCCAGAGATGCGCCAGCCGCAGATTCTCAGCGTAGTCCGCCGCGATCGCCGCGTCGTTCAGTTCCATCAGCACCTCGCGACAAAGGCGGCGTTGGGACTGGCCGTGCGGCGCGTAGTATGTCCAGAAGCGCTCGACCATTTCCTGCTCACCCATTAACAGGTGGACCCGCGGAAACTGCTGGGCCAACCGGGCAAACTCCTGCAGAGCGTTTTCGCTGCGCGCGTCGACGAAGATGCCGTGGCCGATGAGCGCGACGCCGACCAATGCACCCGCAACGTCGCGGCAACCGTAGAACGTGCCGCGATTGAACTTGTTTTCGAGTCCGTTGTCGCGCACCAGTCCCGTCATTACGGCGTTGTGCAGCGCCCGTTCCGTCAGAAAGTCCAGCACTTCAGTTTCGTTCTCGTTCCTAAGGCGCGTCGTAATTACCGCCGGACGCATTGATAACGGAGAGATTGCCGTTATCGGGTGCTCAATAAGTGTGGGTGATTCAGTTATCATTTCACTCCTTACCACGGGGGTTACTGAGACGAACGATTAGTACTTGAAACAATCCCGGCCGTTATCGGCCGGAACCACGGTGACTGTCATCGGATCGGATTTCGTAGTCGTCGACATGCCCTCAACATTGGCGTTAGTGCCGAGAATGGCGTCGCTGACCAGCACGCCGTCACTGACGAGGACGCCGTCACTAACGAGCACGCCGTCACTGACCAGCACACCTGAACTCAGGAACAAAGTGCCGCCCGACATCCTGGTGCCGTCGCTGACCAGCACGTTGTCGCTGAGATGAACTCCGTCTGACAACATGGAGTTTCTGACCAGGGTTCCCTTGTTAACCATGACGCCGTCGCCCATCAAAACACCCAGGGCATAGATCTGCTGATACTTCGTAATCAGATCCAGTCCAGTCGCGAAGTTATGCTTGAGAATGACGCCCTGGGCCCAGGTAAAGGTCTGTCCGGCGATCGTTGTTTGCGGCATGGGCGTGCCGGAGATCGACAAGAGGGGCGAGCCAACCTGCACGCCGGCCATCAGATTTCGGCGCAACAGCTTGACGAGCCGAACCGAGCCCTCGATGTTCACTTCGCCGGCGCCCTGCTCGAGCATATTGAAGCCGGCCAGCGGCTGGGCCGTGTACATCAGGAGCATCTTCACCATGTTCGGCGTCAACGTGGGATCAGCCTGAAACAATAGCGCTGCTGCTCCCGCGACCACCGGCGTGGCCACCGAGGATCCGTTCAAATACATCATGCGGCGGCCTTCGATTTTGCTCACGCCGGCATCGAGCCACGGGTTGTGTTTGATCAGATAATTATTGGAAGCAGCCGCGTCGATGATCTTGTTGCCGGGGGCGACCAGGTCAGGCTTAATCAAATGGTCGTAATGCCTGACGCCGGACGAATCGAGATAACTGCTGCGCGTCGGACCGCGCGAGCTGTAGGTAGCGACACCGTCATCCCGGCGTTCATCGGTGCCGAATGTATTTGAGGCGCCGACCGTAATCGCTGACGGTTCAATTCCCGGAGAGTGCACCTGTCCGTAGACCTTTTTGCCGCTGGTCCCCAAACCGTTATTGCCCACGGCTGCGACCACGACGATGCCGGCGTCAACCAGCTTGCGGACAGCGCGGCAGACGGGATCGTAGATGTATGAATCGACTGCGGGCGCGCCGAGACTCATGTTCACAACTTTGATGTTGTAGGTATTTCGGTTGGCGAGGACCCAATCGAGCGCGGTCAGCACTGATGAAACCTTGCCCGAGCCGCTCGAGTTCAGCACTCGCAAATTGATCAAGTTCGCATTCGAGGCGATCCCGGTGAACTGGGCATTGGCGATTCGTCCATTGCCCGCCGCGATCGAAGCCACGTGTGTTCCATGGCCGAATGGATCGTCAACGCGACCTTCGCCGGTAAAGTCATGACTGACGATCACGCGTGAACGGCCACGACGATCGAGAAACGACGTGTGGTTCGCATCAATCCCCGAATCCAACACCGCGATGCTGATGCCGCTCCCATCCAGTCCGGTTGAGTTCGGCACACTCGCCATCCGGGCCGCATCTGCGCCGGTGGTCGCCGAGACGTGGCCGAATGAAATGTTCTGTCGATCGAGCGAAATAAAATCGACGTCCGGCCGGGCCGCCAGTTCGTCAACGACCTTCACCGGCAGATCAATTATGCGAGCGTTGAATTGCCGCAGGGTCGCTTTGACCTGGCCCGATTTTTTGGCCACATCGGATTCAAAATTTTGATTGAACGCCTTGTCGTTGAGTTGAACGATTACCGGAATCGATGCCGTTGGGGCAACACTGCGAGCCTTATCGACGACGTCGCTGGAAACCTTATGGGCAAACGGAGACTTCGGATAAGGTTTTCCGCGAACACCTGCTGCTCTTTGCGGAATGAAGTTGAAGGTAAGAGCAGAAATCAGTAGTAAAACAAAAATCACATATTTCACGGTGGGGCAACCGTATTTCATGAGCACCTCGTTTTTCTCGACGAATTCAGTCAGCACTTTGAAAGGCACTAGCCGATTCTGAAGCCGCGCGTGGTACTTTTAAGGGCAATGTACCAACCTGACTTCTATGCCTAGGGAAAGTCCAGGCCGTAGAAGAAGAACTGAGTCTGAAAAGAACCGCCTTAATTCGACGGTAGGTATCTAAAGGCGACGGAGAGAAGGGCTGACAAAACGGTAATACTAACGGTCGACTCACGCATCGTCAAAAGTGAAACGGGGAAATCGACTGTTTTTGACGATAGCCTCTCCTCAATCAACATCGCTGCTTGATCAATCTCGCACAGCGAACCCGAAGTCTTGTAGCTCCGCATTGTGCAACAGCTGTACCCATTTCGCTTCAGATCGCAGCCGATTGTCTTCGGTCGGCAAAACTTTATTGAAATCGTCGTTTTCTCGCGCAATTTCGGTGAAATTAAAGCCCCGCACCATTTGCGGGGGCGCCAAAGTTGTCAGCCGTGGCATGACACATTGACCGGGCGATGCCTGCGGCGTGCAAAAGTCCGCACGGCATACCGAAACCGCTGCAGTGGAATCCCTGGTCGTGTCACTCGTCGATCTCCAGCGCCCGACCGAATCAGTATTTGAAACAGTCGTTGCCCGTATCCACCGGAACGACCGTGACCGTGCTGGGGTCGCCGTGAGTGGTCGCAGACATGGCCTGCATATTGGAATCCGGACTGAGCATGCAATCGCTGACCAGGACGCCATCGCTGACGAGGACGCCGTCGCTCACGAGCACGCCGTCGCTGACGAGCACACCCGAACTCATGAATAGAGAGCCGCTGGCCATGGTCGCGCCGCTGCCAATCTGGACGCCGTCGTGCAAAGCCACGCCGCTCGTCAACATCGAGTCGCTCACGAGCACTCCATCGCTGACCAGGACGCCATCGCTGACGAGCACGCCGAGCCCGTAGATGGCTTGATACTTCGTAATTAAATCCGAACCAGTGCCGAAGTTGTATTTGAAGATAATTCCCTGCGACCAACTAAAGCTCTGACCCGCGATCGTGGTTTCCGGAAAAGGTGCGCCGGCGAAAGTCAGCAGCGGAGCGCCCACCGGTGTGTTGGGCGTCAGGTCCATGCGGATCGATTGGGCCAGGCGGATTGCCCCTTCGACATTGATCTCGCCCGCGCCTTGCTCGAACATGTTGTACCCGGCCAGAGACTGCGCGGTATACATCAGAATCATCTTCACCAGGTTGGGCGTGAGGCGTGGATTGACCTGCAACAACAACGCGGCCGCGCCTGCGGCGATCGGCGACGCCATCGAGGACCCGCTCATGTACATCATGCGCCGCTCTTCTGCCTGGCTGACGCCGGCATCGAGCCAGGGGTTGTGAGTCACCAAATAATTATCGGGCGACTCAGCGTCGATGATCCGATTGCCCGGCGCCACGATGTCCGGTTTTATCAGATGGTCGAAATGTTTGATGCCCAGCGAATCGACATATGCGCTGCGCGTTGGTCCACGTGAACTGTAAGTCGTGACCACGTCGTCGCCGCGACCGTCCGTCCCGAAGGTGTTGGCGGCGCCGACCGTAATTGCCGACGGTTCGTTACCCGGCGAGTGTATCTGGCCGTAAATCTTCTGGCCGGCACTGTTCAGTCCATTGTTGCCGGCCGCGGCCACCACCACGATTCCGGCATCGACCAGTTTGCGGACCGCCCGGCAAACCGGATCGTAGGTATAAGAGTCGACGGCGGGCGCGCCCAGACTCATATTCACAACCCGAATGTTGTATCGCCATCTGTTGGAGAGGACCCAGTCGAGAGCATTCAGGACCGACGAGACGTTGCCGGAGCCGGTTGAGTTCAAGACCCGCAGGTTGATTAGGTTCGCGTTGGGTGCAATGCCGGTGAACTCCGCATTCGAAATCCTGCCGTTGCCCGCGGCGATCGACGCGACGTGCGTTCCGTGGCCGAAGGGATCGTCGGTGCGGCCCTCATTCGTGAAATCAACATTCGCCACCACGCGCGAATGATTACGGCGATCAAGAAACGATGTGTGATCCTGATCGATGCCCGAGTCGAGCACGGCGATACCGATGCCGGTGCCGTCCCATCCGGAGATACGCATTTCCTTCGCAGGCCGAACCGCATCAGCGCCGGTGGTAGTGGTCAGGTGGCCCAGACTCACGTTCTGGCGATCTAGCGAAATAAAGTCGACATCAGCTCGGGCCGCGAAATCATCGACGGCTTTCACCGGTATCTCGATCGCCCTCAGGTTGAAAAACTTCAGCCGGGCGCCTCGGAATCGGCCTTCACGTTTGGTTACGTCCCAATCGAAAGTCGTGTCGACGCGATCATTGAGTTGAACAATTAAAGGAACAAGCTGGTTTTGCGACATGCCGCGCGTCTTGTCGATCACGTCGCGCGAAATCTTGTGCCCGTGAGGTTCGTTGGGGTGTACACGCCGCCGAACGGCGTGTTGCGGAATAACGATGACTAGCAAGATGCATAACATCAACCAGCAGAGACTGATGTTTTTTACGGTGGGGCAACCGTATTTCATATCACCTCGTTTTCTCGACGGCTCAGAAAAAGCTTACAGGGATGGGCTGCTTTCTGAAGTCGTACGCGGTACGGTTTTTTAGGCGTCGTACCTACCTGACTTCCAAGCTCAGGGCAAAGCCCTGGTACTAGGGATTACGTCCTAAAACGAGCCAACCTGTCGGGCAGCAGGCTGTTAACACCAATATATAAACGAGGAGAGAACTGAAGGGGCCGATATACTAACTCCACCTTGGCCCATCGTCAACAGGCGTTCGGGGCGCCTATCTCATGCAAGCGGTATCATCGCCGTTGAGCGCTTTTGACGCGACATCACCGACCATGATCCCGTCTCCAACCATGATTCCATCGCCGACCATAATGCCGTCGCCGACCATGATGCCATCCGGCAACAACAGACCGTCGCCCAGTAGCAGGCTCAGGTCGAGGAACGGCAGTCCTTCTGTGATGGAGCCACCATTGCTGGTAACCGCATTAAGTTGCAGCGTTACTCCATCAGTGACTTTGGTAATGTCGGGGGATTGACCGTTGGAACTTTCTATGACGCCGTCGGCGAGAATGGATCCCTGCGCATAAATCTTCTGATAGCGAGTTATCAATTCATCGCCGTAGGCATAAGCATGATTGCAAACCATACCGCCGGCCCAGACAAACGTCTGTCCGCTAACGGTCGTTTGCTTGACCGGCGTCTCCGGCAACATTGGCGCTCCCAAAGGCGTGGACGCCGACAAATCCGAACGCACCAGCCCGGCCAATCGCACCGCCCCTTCGACATTGATTTCGCCCGCGCCCTGCTCGAACGAATTCGCTCCCGCCAGCGGCTGAGCAGTGAACATAAGAATCGCTTTGATCAAACTGGGCGTTAGATTCGGATTGGCCTGGAGCAGAAGGGCCACCGCCCCAGCCACGACGGGCGCTGACATTGAAGAGCCGCTGAGATACATCATGCGACGCGCTGCCTCGTTGCTCACTTGGGCATCAAGCTCAGGATGGGTCGCGAGCAGGTAATTGTCCGCCGCCGCGGCGCCGATAATCCGGTTGCCGGGGGCGACTACATCAGGTTTCAGCAGATTGTCGTAGTGTCTGATTCCGCCATCGTCAACCGTGAAACTTCGCGTCGGGCCGCGCGAACTGTAAGTGGTAATTGAATCGTCGCCGCGCGCATCCGTGCCAAATGTGTTCGACACGCCTACCGTAACTGCTGACGGTGCATTACCCGGCGAGTGAATCTGTCCAAATACTTTCGTGCCGTTCTGGTCCTTTCCATTGTTGCCGGCCGCGGCGACGACCACGATTCCCGCATCCGTCAGCCGACGCACGGCCTGGCACAAAGGATCGTCCTGATAAGAATCGACCGCCGGCGTGCCAATGCTCAGGTTGACCACGCGGATGTTATAAAGATTGTGATTTGCCAGGACCCAATCCAGCGCAGCCAGCACACTCGAGGTGGTGCCCAAACCCTGCGAGTCCAGAACCCTCAGATTGATGAGCTTCGCATTCGGCGCGATCCCGGTAAAAGCGCCGTTGGAAATCTGGTCGTTACCGGCGGCAATCGACGCTGCGTGGGTTCCATGGCCATAAGCATCATCGGTGCGGTTCTCATCGGTGAAGTCGCGGCTCAGAATCACCCGGCTCAATCCAAGTTGATTGCGGAAAGCGACATGATTGGCGTCTATGCCGGAGTCGACCAGCGCGATACCGATCCCGGATCCATCATAATTAGTTGTTGTCGTAATCAGTCCGCCCAGCTCGGAGGTCGTGTGGACGCGAGCGGCCGCGGTGCCGGTAGTTGTTTCGACGTGACCAAAACTCGCGATTTGGCGATCGGGCGAAATGAAGCGGACCTGTGGCTGAGACGCGAGTGCTGCGACAGCGTTTAAGGGCAGTTCCAGCGCGTGCATGTTTATCGCATTTAGGCGCCGCGTCACGGTTGCGCCAGGCATTCGCACAACCAGGTCGGTAAGCGTCGGCGATGAACCATTGAACTGGACAATTACATTGACACGATCATTGCCGCTGGGACGGCCAGGCTGTCGATCTAAATCCGGCGACGTCCTGAGCTGTGCACGAGATGAGTCTGACGCGAACGTTCGCGCCCCAGGAAGCCCGGCGACTAGCAAAGTGGCCGACAGGACAAATCTTAGAAATCTGGTTCGCTGGCCCATATGAGAATCTTTCCGGCTCTCTCAACGACTGTCGCGAAGCTTGCTGTCTTTGAATGTTCGGGGGGCGTCAGCAGTGCAACAGCCGTACCTTTGATTCGCAGCTTGCGTGAGAACGCCCTCTCAACTTCAAGTGAAATCTTCACTCTGGTCCGTGATCTTGTTGATTGGAAAGCGCAGCTGATTCAGTCCGCAGGGTTGGATCGAATCAAGCTCGCCCGGCGATGAAGCTGGCCAACGCGCGTCAACTTCTGCTGATTCCTGCACAGCCGTTCAGGCCGCCGCAGCAAAAATCATCGCGCAGCGCTGCAACGACACAAATCCTGTTGGTTTGCGCTCGGTTAATCACTGGCACTGCTGTTGCCGAGTGGGCCGTCCCCTGAAGAAAGGTTTGATATGAGTGAAACAAAGCCCCATCTCCTCATCATCGATGATGATGACGAGATTAGAGATATCCTGGACGAGTTGTTAGGCCGGGTCTATGACTGCACGACCAGTAGCTCGGCCGCCAGTGCTTTGGAGCTGCTGGCGACAGAAACGTTCGATTTAATCCTGACCGACATCAACATGCCTGAAATGACCGGGCTCGAGATGATTCCGCACCTGACCAATCTTGCGCCCCGCTCGGTGGTAGTGATGATTAGCGGACAGCTGATGATCGAGTCGGCAATCGATGCCATGCGCGCCGGCGCCTTCGACTACATCACCAAGCCGTTCGATTTGATACAGGTCAAGAGCGTAGTCTCGCGCGCCCTGGATCATGGTAAGCATCTGCGAGAATCGACCCCGGCTGATAATCTCAAAGACAAGGCCGCCGCGCGTCTGGCGCAGGCCCTGAAGGACGGCGCGTTCGTCGTTCACTACCAACCACAAGTCGACATTCAATCAAGTACCATCGTCGGCGCCGAAGCGCTGGTGCGTTGGAATGATGAAGGCGGTTTGCGTCTGCCGGGTGAATTCATTCCGCTGGCGGAAGAAACGGGACTGATCGTTGAGTTGGGCGAATCGGTGTTGCGCGCCGCATGTGCGCAAGCCCGCCGGTGGCACGACTCGGGTCTGCTGAACTTTCGCGTGGCGGTAAATGTCTCGCCGCAACAACTTCAGCACGACGATTTCCCCGGAACGGTGGCGGAAATCCTCGAGACCACCGGCTTGCCACCGCAGAACCTTGAGATCGAAGTTACCGAAACGTCGTTGATGCAGGACCCCGAAGCCGGCATCCGCACCTTAAATGCGCTCAGAAAGATGGGAGTAAAAATCGCTATCGATGATTTCGGCACTGGCTATTCTTCGCTCGGCTATTTAAAGCGTTTGCCGATCGATTCGGTAAAGCTCGATGCGTCGTTCGTCAAAGACGCGACGCGACATCCCGACGATGCGGCGCTGGTCATGGCCATTATCACTCTGGCGCATAACCTGCGAAAGAAAGTGATCGCCGAAGGCATCGAAAGCGAAGATCAATTGGCGTTTCTGCGGCTGCTGCGATGCGATGAAGGACAGGGATATTTTCTGGGCCGTCCGGGCAGTTCGGACGAGTTGGGATTTACCTTAGCGAGTCTTGCAGCTGATTCCAGCCGCATGCCGCAGATGATGTTCAAGACATTCTCGGGCGCGAACCAGTACGCCGCTGCCTAGCGATAAATTAACTCTGGGCAGTTTTTGCGGAAGACGACACTCCAAATAATCTTTCCAGCGCCGGCCCCATCACTTTGGTGCCGTACTCGCCGGCAGCGAAACTTTTGAGCTTGTGCTGCTCGTCGAACAGATAATACGCCGGCACGTAACCGTGCTCGTTTAGAAACGCATCGCGTAGCTTATGCTCGTTGTCGATGGCGCGCGGCTCAGTGATGCCATGTTTTTCTGCCGTGTCGCGGACAGAATCGACGTTGGTGTCTTCGGGATAACGCGGCATGTGGATAGCGATGGTGCGCAACCCGGCCGGCGCGTATTTCTCGCGCCATTCGGAAACAGTTGGCAGGTTGTCTTTGCACATGCCGCAGCTCACCGACCAAAAGTGAATCAGCAGGGGGCGGCCTTCGGCATCCTTGAGCGCTTCCTCAGCCGAACCGGATAGCCATTCAGTTGCGCCTTCGAGCGAAGGCAAGGGGGTACCAATCCTCATTGGCATGATCGAATCCTCTCCAACATTCGTCCTATCTGTCCCATTGGTCCCATAGGTCCCATAATAAAATGGGACCTATGGGACACCAGGATCCTTCGAAACTTACGCCTTGATTGTTTCCTGTCCTGGCCGCCACTCTGCCTGGCAGAGACCGCCAGTCTGCAAAGCCTGAATGACGCGCAGCGTCTCTTCGGCCGACCGTCCAATATTCAGATCGTGGACGACCTTGTAACGCAGGACGCCTTCCGGATCGATCACAAACAGACCACGAAGCGCGATGCCCCGATCCTCGATTAGCACGCCGTAATCTTTCGACATTTTTTTGGTGATGTCGGCGCCCAACGGAAAGCGGAGACCTTCGACGCCGCCTTTGTCGCGCGGTGTTTGCAACCACGCGCGATGCGAAAATGCCGAATCGGTCGAAATGCCGATTACTTCCGCGCCGATGCCTTCAAAGTCCTCATAGCGATCGCTGAAGGTGGTGAGTTCGGTCGGACATACGAACGTGAAATCCAACGGATAGAAAAGCAGAACGACCCACTTGCCGCGATAATCGGAAAGCTTCACCGGCTCATTCAGTTTCTCGATGTTTTTGGTTGACGGAATATCAAAATCAGGTGCGGGCTGGCCGACCTGAGCTGAATCATAAGTTGCTGCTACTGCTGTACCTGCTGCTGACATCTTTCCTCCTAAGTGATTTGTGTAGCGCAAGTTGTTAACTTGCGAACTTCTTTTCCTGAGAGCGCAAGTTAACAACTTGCGCTACTCGCGGCAGTTCGGACAGAGACCCACCAGGGTCAAGTGAATCGACTCTGCCTTGAATTTCGACGCTCGCGCTGCGGCCCGCGTCAAAGCCACCGTGCCCGGCAAATCAAAATCGACAAGCTTCCCGCATTCGGAACAGAGCGCGTGATCGTGACGGTCTGTTTCGCGATCGTAACGGCTGGCGCCGTCGCCGAATTTGATCTCATGAACCAGACCCTCATCCCGCAAAAACCGCAGCGAGTTGTAAACCGTGGCGAAGCTAATCCCGGGAAGTTTCCGACGGGCCGCATCGAAGACCTCGGCGGCAGTGGGATGATGATCACCCGCCTGCACCACGTCGAGCACAACCTGACGCTGGCGAGTCAACCCCGCCACCGCCGATTTGGTCTTCAGCCTAGCCATGCTGGAATTATAATAATTCTAAATCAGGAGTCAAGCGAATCAGAAGCCTGACCGTGGGGGAAGGCCGGGTCCGGACGAGTTGCTGCTAGGGAATGATATGGCGCACCGTGCCCTCCCTTACGGTCGGGCTTCTGACACAGGACTGTGCTACGGAAACTTATAAAGAAGGTTCGCGGTGCAGATTTTGTTAACCGGCTTGAATGAATCTGTGCGAACGGGTTAGTCTTAACATGTTCAAGAACAATCGAATTAATTCAAAAGGAGGAACTCGATTCCATGCCTCAAGTTGGAGATATGGCGCCGGACTTCGAATTAAAGAGTCACCTCGAAAAAGACAAGAAGGTGAAGCTCTCAGATTTCCGTGGCCAGAAAAATGTCGTGATTGCGTTTTACCCGCTCGCCTGGACGCCGGTCTGAACGGCGCAGATGCCCGCGTACGAGGCCGACCTCGAACGCTTCGCGGGCTATGATGCTCAGGTGCTGGGCATCTCAGTTGACAGCGTTCCCTGCAACACCGCCTGGGCCAAGAGTCTCGGCGGACTCTCCTACGATCTTCTCAGCGACTTTCATCCTAAAGGCGAAGTAGCCAAAGCTTATGGCGCTTATCGTGCCAACGACGGCATCAGCGAGGAGCTCTCTTCATTGTCGATAAAGAAGGCAAGCTCGCCTTCGTCGATATTCACAACATTGCCGATCAGCCGGACAATGAAGATTTGTTCGAAGTGCTGCGGAAGCTTTAGATAAGAAACCGGGTCGTTTAGAGCCGGTACTTGTGCCGGCGCGTAGGGGCCGGACAAGTCCGGCCTCTAAACGTCTTCGTGGTAGATTTGTTAACCTGGAAAAGAAATGACCATCTCACGCAAATGCGTTCCGTTCACCCCATTCGAACGTGAATTGTCAAAGAGCACGATCGCCATCGTCACGGCTGGCGGCGTGCACCTGAAGGACCAGGCAGGATTCAATATCGCTGACGAGCTCGGCGATCTGACGTATCGAGAGATTCCACCCGACGTCGATTCGTCGCAGTTGATGGTCACCCATCATCACTACGATCATGCGGACGCTGATGAAGATATCAACGTGGTGTTTCCGATCGATGTGCTGCGCGATCTCGAAGCCGAAGGGTTCATCGGCGGCATCGCCAAGAAGCATATCGGCTACATGGGTTACACCATGCAGCTCAAAGCCATGTACGAAGGCACTGCGCGTGAAATTGCCAACGACATCGATAAGGCTTCGCGGGCCGATGCCGTCGTCCTCACCGGCGGTTGACCGAGCGTGTGTCACCGCACGGTCGTAGCGGTCCAACGCGAAATCGAAATGAAGGGTATCCCGACGGTGCTCATCACGGTCAGCCCGGAAGTGTCCGGCCAAATGCGCCCGCCGCGCGCGCTCTATCCCAAAGGCTTCAAAATCGGAAACAGTCTCGGCCGTCCGGGCATGCGGTCCCTGCAGACGAAAGTCTTGCGTGATGCCCTCGGTTTATTAACTCAGAACACGCGTCCCGGTGAATTCATCACAATTGAATATCCCGAATATGGCGAGCAATACGAACCGCCGCGGGTCAAGAAACTCTAATCCGAATGTGATGGCGCTCACTTTTGCCGGCCGATTCATCCAAAAACACTCGACACCCGGGCGCTGGGGAACGTAGAATTCGCGTGGTGACAATAGCTGTCAAAAAGATCGTTTCGATCCGGTCGATCCTGGCCTTCGCGCTGATGTTCTGGTGCGCGGGCGCCGGCTGCATGATGGTTAGTTATGCGCGCGCGGCCACGACGGAGTTGAATGACGCCGCGTCCATGATGGACCACGCGATGGCAGGTTCGAGTTCGATGGACGCCCACGCCTGCTGCAAGGCAAGGCGATCATCCGCGAAAGGCCATCACGCGCGTTCTGAATCCAAACCCTCGACTCCTGAATTGAATCTGCTCGTGACTCCGTCCGAGCCGACGCAGACGGGCGTGATGAACTGCTGCCCACTGACCAGCGGATCGATCGTTGTGAGTTCGCGCTCGCAATCAAACGATCGCGCGACGGTTCTCGAGCAGACGGATTCGTTTCAGATATCACTTTTCAATTCACATCCAGCGCCGCTCGCGGTTCCGCTGCGGCTACCTAATCGGGCCCATTCCTACCTGCTCGATTGTGCCTTCCTAATCTAGAACTCTGCCTCGAAATACCCCGAAACCCTGCATTTTGCAGGTGACTGAGGCGCATCAGTGTATTTGCTGATGTGAGGCAATCATTTTTTTAGATAGGAGAAATCACGATGAATAACTGTCGAAAAATAGCCTGCGTACTGGGGCTGATGTTGGCGTGCGCCAGCGTCGCCTTTGCGCAAAGCGTGGCGCAAACGGTGAGCGCGAAGATGGAGTCGTGCTGCTCATGTTGCGCTGATTCATGCGACATGACGAAGAAGGACGCGATGAAGAACCACGTCGTGTCGGACAAAGGCGGTTGCGGTGCATGTTGCGGCGACTCGTGCGACATGAAAAAGAACGACGCGATGAAAAACCATGCGTCGATGGACAAGGACGGTTGCGGCGCATGTTGCGGTGACTCGTGCGACCTGAAGAAGAAAGACGCGATGAAAAACCACGCAAATTCTTCGGACCCGCACGAATGCTGCTGCGGTGGCGACTCGTGCGACATGAAAAAGATGAAGGACATGAAGAAGTCGTAACGGTGGCGACGACGAATTTGTGTTCTCTTAACATGGCGCGGTGCTGGTTCAGGCCGCGCCATTCATAGAAGACAGTTAGCGATGCTTCAGGGGGCAGTAGGAATGCTGCGGCTGCTGTTAACGATTTCGATAGCTCTTCTCGCCGTTGGGCCAGTGCTCGCGCAGCATCCTGGCCACGCCATGGCAACGCCCACGCCAACGCCCTCTGCAACACCGCAAAAGGAAACTATGCCCGGCATGCAGATGCCGGCAGCTTCTCCCTCACCGTCGCCGCACAGCCACATGAACATGCCGATGCCGTCGGCCAGCCCGTCAGCTCCGTCATCAACACCGTCGGATCGAATGCCAGGCATGAACATGGGTTCCATGAAGATGGGTCCGTTGCTGGTGATGAACGGCGACGATATGGATATACGAGTTGGCGGGAGCGAGAAAAACAACATTTCGATGAATGCGATGGGCTCCGGCACTTCTCTATTGCCCGCTTCATCGCCGATGTACATGCATCAATGGATCAAGAACGACTGGCTGTTGATGTTTCATTACAACATCGTCGCCGGAGTGAATCATCAGGGCGGCCCGCGCGGTGTTACAAAGTTTGAATCCGCGAACTGGTTTATGCCGATGGCCTATCACAAGCTCGGCGCCGGCACGCTCCAATTGCGCGGCATGTTCAGCGCCGAGCCGTTCACTTTTCCGCCGGGAGGATCGCCGCTGCTGTTTCAGACAGGCGAGACATATCAAGCTCGGCCAATAATCGATCGACAACATCCGCACGATCTCTTCATGGAGTTATCAGCGCAATACACTTTGCCGCTGGGCGAGCGTGGGACGTGGTTCACATATTTCGGCTACCCGGGCGAGCCGGCGCTTGGTCCGCCCGCGTTTATGCATCGACTGTCGGCATTGGAAAATCCGTCCGCTACTCTCGCGCATCACCTGCAGGATTCAACGCACATCAGCTTCGGTGTGCTGACCACCGGATTCACTTATCGTTGGATCAAGTTCGAAGGTTCGATTTTCAATGGACGCGAGCCCGACGAGAATCGCTATGATTTCGACGCGCACAAATGGGACTCGCGCTCGGCGCGCATCACTTTTGCGCCGAACAAAAATTGGAGCGCGCAACTTAGTTACGGCTTCTTGAGAAGTCCTGAGAGTCAGGAGGCCGAGGCTGACATCCGCCGCATGACGGCGTCTTTGCAGCACAACCATCCGTTCAATCGCGGGAATTGGGCCTCGGCATTTATCTGGGGACGCAATCATGTGAGCGAGCCCGGCGAGACCAAAAACCTCAATGGGTACACGGCTGAATCAACCGTGAATTTCCGGGACCGGAATTACCTGTACACGCGGCTAGAACTCGTCGACAAAGATGATCTGCTCCGGCTTAACGAACGCCTGTTGCTCGGAATCAGAGAGGCCCACCCATCGTTTCGGATTGGCGCGTACACGTTTGGCAGCGCACGCGATGTCTGGATCAACGACAAGGTCGCACTGGCGTTTGGAGGCGACCTGACTTTTTATTCGAAACCAGAGATACTCGACCGCATTTATGGAAACCATCCGGTGGGTTGGAAACTGTTCGTGCGGGTGCGTCCCGCCAAAATGGATTTGAGCAAGATGAGCCTGATGCAATCCGGGATGAAGCACTGAGAGAGATATGAAACCACGAATTTGTTCCCTGGCGCTGTTGTTGCTTTTGCTTGCGGCTTCAGCAGTTCACTCGCAGGATGCGAAATCCGAAAGAGTGACCTTGTCGGGACAACTCGTTTGTTCCGATTGCTGGTCCGAGGCCGATCGCAAGACGACGCCTTATGGAACTCCGTCCGACATTGCCTGCGCGCGCGATTGCGCTGAGAGAGGAATCCCCTCTGCGATCGCCGTCAAAGCCGGCAACGATTACAAGCTTTATCTCATCGAGCAGGCGCAGTTAAAAAAGAACCAGGCTGAATGGTTGGATCGAATCGGCGGACAGGTCGAGGTTACCGGCCGGCTCTATTCAAAGAAGGACAAGCAATATGTTTCGGTCGAGCAATACAAGTTCCTCTCAGACGCGCCAGCCAGCCAACAAGCGAGCACGGTGGGTACCGAAGTCGAATTCAGCCTGAAAGATCTCGGCGGCGTTGAGCAAAGGCTGAGTGCGTATCGTGGGCGTGTCGTGGTGCTGAACTTCTGGGCCACCTGGTGTGTGCCATGCAAGGCGGAGATGCCTGATCTGTCAGCCATCCAAAACGCCTACGCGACGTTCGGCGTGCAGGTCGTCGGCGCTTCAGCGGATCAAATCGCAGATCGCGGGAAGGTCGTCGAGTTCGTCAAGCAGATGAAGATCAATTTTCCGATCTGGTTGGGCGCGACCACGGCTGACATGCAGCGGTTCGGTGTCGGACCGGGATTGCCGGCGACGGTCGTCATCGGCCGCGATGGAAAAATCGCGGTGCTTCACTACAAGACCATAAAACCATGCACAGCTCAAGAAAGATATCGATCGATTGCTGTCGTTGGACTCGGCCGCCATTGAGCGCGAAGTCGCGGCGACCAAAAGCACTCCCGCGACTGTTTCACTGGTGCCGAGTTGACCGCTTTGACCGGGCGAAGGCCGCGCCGTGAGCGGGGCAGGAAACCAAACTCAGTACAAATGGACTTTGGGTATTCGCCTGCTCACTAACCAGATTCCGCGGGCCGCCGTGCGCAGCACTCTGACTTATCAGTTACATCCGCGACTGCAGCTAGGCATTGAATACAACCCGCGCGCCAGCGAAGTCGCGCCGTTAATGAATCTCGTCCTGGTCACTGAGACAAACCGCAGACCGGCCTGGATGCTGGGCACGAGCACAGATCGCATCGGCACACCCCAGGGCCAGGCGTTCTTTTCAACCTTCAGTAAGAACCTGAAGGAAGCAACCGGATTGCCCATCGCGCCTTACGCCGGCGCTGCTTTTGGAACTTACGAACATCGTCTGCGGCCGATTGGCGGCTTGACGATTTTTCTCCCCAAAGGCTTTTCACTAATCGCGACCTACAACGGCGTGCAGGTCCATCCACTGCTCAGTTTCACTCACGGCCGGCACGCGTTGTCGTTGGTGATGGTAAAAGGGCGCGACCCGGGAATGAGTTATAGCGTCAGGTTCTGATGCTGAGTGTCCGAGGCCCGACCGTCATGGGGCGGAGTGCCTACTAACGTCTGTTTCAGCTCTAAGTTCTACGCTCTTTTCCCAGGAGGCCCTCCCTTACGGTCGGGCTTCTGACACTAAACCGCCCTGCGTCCGGTCAACAAATTGATCACGAGCACGACTACGGCCAGCACCAGCAACAGATGAATGAATCCACCCATCGTGTAACTCGAGACCAGGCCGACCAGCCATAACACCAGCAGAATCACAAAAATCGTCCAAAGCATTTTCGTATTCCTCCTTTGATTCGTTGAAACCCTCGATGCGTTGAAAGCGCGGAAGAGTAACGAGCAATGGCCGTGCCTACGTCGCATGCGCCGGAATTGATGGACTTCCCGCCGCTTGGTCTGAATTGAGACATTGCGCGCGCCGCTGAAAGTGTACGAAAGCGCAGCAGACTGCGCTGTAACTTCAGCGTCCGGAGAGCCGTTAACTTTTTGTCTCGCGGATGTCACGTTTTTGAGTCGCGCTGCTGGACTTGGCGGAACGACTTGTGGCTAAATGAGCTTGTTCGGCGCGCGCCGAACATTTGTTACAGGGTTACGCGTTAGCAATTCCCCGACTCGCCTTTCGCCTTCAATCCTTTACTTCGGTTTGACCAAATAATCATTCGCGGGAGATCTGTTCCATCGCAGCATTTCCCGGTCAGGTAATAGACATGATTTCACGCATCAAGAAGTTTGCCGGGAGATCTCAACGCACGATCATCCTCGTTGCTCTCGTACTCACCATTGTCTTCGCGGCCGGATCAGTTTCAGTGATCAGCTACCGCGCGACCCGTCCCTCAATTCAGACGATTAACTACTCGGAATTGTTTTCAATCGCCGATGCGGGCACGGCCGCGTCAGTGCGCATCGACAACGACACGCTGAAGGTTATCCGCACTGACGGCGTCGTCGTGCAAAGTACCGTCGCCGGCGAATCGTTCCGCCAAACCATCGTGGAACTGTTCCGCAAGAACCATGTGCCGGTTGAATTCGCTTCGACCCAACCGACGTTTGCTGCGGCTGCGCTGATGTACTCGTGGCCGCTTCTCGTCATTGGGTTATTCGCCTTCATCGGCTGGCGCGTGCACGCCACGGTCAACGGCGGTACCGGCAGCTTCAAGCTCGCCGATCAAAATGGAAAGCAGACCAACACGTTTGCCGACGTGGCCGGAGTTGATGAAGCCAAAGCCGAACTGGCCGAGACGATCGAATTCCTGCGCGACCCGGTCAGCTTCGGGCGACTTGGTGGGCGCGCGCCGCGCGGCGTGCTGCTCTATGGCCCGCCTGGAACCGGCAAAACTTTGCTGGCCCGCGCGGCTGCGGGTGAAGCGGGCGTGCCGTTTCTTTCGGTTTCCGGTTCCAGCTTTCAGGAAAAATTCGCGGGCGTGGGCGCGGCGCGGGTGCGCCGTCTGTTTGCTCGTGCGCGCAAGCTGGCGCCATGCATCATCTTCATCGATGAGATCGACGCGTTGGGCCGTCAGCGCGGACGCGGCAGCGATTCGGGCTCAGCCGATCAAGACCAGACGCTGAATCAGTTGTTGGTGGAAATGGACGGCTTCGATCAGACCTCGAGCATCGTCGTGATTGCTTCGACGAATCGTCCTGACGTGCTGGACCAGGCACTGACTCGGCCGGGCCGTTTCGATCGCGAAATTATGGTCAACCTTGCGGACGTGCGCGGGCGCGAAGCCATCCTTAAAGTTCATGCTCGCCACATTCCGCTCGATCGCAGTTTGGAATTGAATTGGATTGCTCGCGGTACGCCGGGCTTTTCGGGCGCTGACCTGGCCAATCTTTTGAATGAGGCCGCCATCAACGCGACCCGCGACCAAAAACAATTCGTCGGTCGCGAGCATGTCGAATACGCTCGCGACAAAATCCTGATGGGAGCCGAACGCCAGGGCTTCATGATGGATGAAGATGAGCGTTACGCGACCGCCGTGCACGAAGCCGGTCACGTCGCCGTCGGCCTCGCTGTGAAGAATAGCGATCCGATTCACAAGGTTTCGATTCTCCCACGTGGTCGCGCCCTCGGCGTCACTCAGGCGCTGCCCGAACGCGATCGCTTCATGAAGAAACGCGAGTACCTCGAGGATCAAATCGCAATTCTGCTGGGCGGCCGGGCCGCCGAACAGATCATCCTCGATACTATGACGGCCGGCGCTTCCAACGACATCGAACGGGCCGTCGAGATCGCCGGCAAGATGGTCCGCGAATTCGGCATGAGCCCGCTCGGTCCCATCTATCTCGGCGAGAAGGCCGAGAACCAGAGCCCGACGCTGCTCGATCGCGCCGACGAAGCCACGAACGAAATAATCAACGCGCAACTGAACCGCGCCTTTGAAGTTATTTCATCCCAACGTGAATCGATTGCCCGTCTGGTTGATTTACTGCTGGAACACGACACGGTTGAATCGGAAGACATCAAGAAGTGCTTCGAAGATTCGCAAGTAGCGGCAGCGGCTTAAGAAGAATTGATCATTCGATCTAACAACCAAGTTCTGACCACCGGCGCAGCCTGCGCAGCAGGCGATCGGAACAGTAGCCGCAGGTGAGCAGAGCGAGCCTGCGGGAAGCAAATAGAAACCGAATCCGAGCCTGCGACAGCTGGCAAAGAGCGAAATGCTTAGTATTTCGCTCTTTGCGGAAGATGATAAGAGCATCTCGTGGCTATAAACATCTCGCCGCTCTGCGGCGATGATTCACGTCACGTCCTTCAGAGAACTAATAGAGGGACTTTTGAGGCAAAGCCTATCCGGTCACAACATGCCGTTTCGGATAAAGGGATGAAATGGGAAATTCCGAGCGTCTAATCTCTGCCGAGAAGATTTACCAACCTTGTCCAGGCGAAAGAGCGACCAATGAAAACCCAACGATTGGCAATCAGTCTTAGCGTAATCAACATGGTGCTGATGGTTTTCCTGCTGGCGCAGATGTATCGCACCAACGCAAGCGAGGTGGCGCCGGTGCTGAGAGGTCGAGCCCTGGAAATTGTCGACGACCAGAACCGAATCCGCGCGCAAATCCTGACCCACGGACCGGAGACCGTAAACGGCAAGACGTATCCCGAGACGGTTCTGTTCCGCATGGCCACCGAGGACCGCGCTCCGTTAATGAAACTTACCGTCTCCAAAGATGGCACCGCGATGGGCCTATCGGATGATTCTGTGCCGGGTGGCATCGAGTTGCGCGCGAATCGGGAGAAGGGAACTTACGTGAAAGTCGTCAGCCGGGACGGCAAGGAACAGACGCTCAAGCCTTGAGGCCGGCCGTTCATTTGATGAAGGTCTCAGAACCGCGCGCGATGGATTTAAGGACCTAACCCTCCTAAAGCAATTTGTCTGAAACTGAAAATCTTTCGGGGTGAAGGTTTTCAGACACACATGGCTTCAGCCAGGTGTTCCAGGCCCCTGCGAATTAGGCCGAAATTTAGAACGGTTTTCCACCCCCTCGCGCCAACTTAGCCACCCGGCTCACGGGAAGCGAGTTTCGCATCAACCGTGATCCGGCTAAGCTGCTCGGTAGCGCCGTGGCCCGGTCAACCGTTATGTGTTTCTTTCATTGATGCTATGTCCCGTTCGTGGTCAACAGTCCTTCAGGGTTTGCTTCTGATCGGTTTGGTCTTTCTCATCTGTTTCTCGATTGCTTACGTAAACACCGACGTTGTCGGTCGGGCAGTTCATCTTCACAACCTGATCGGCATTTTCTTGGTCGTGTTGGCACTCCAAGTCGCGCGATGGTGGCTTGAAAGTAGTGAAACCGAGTTTGCAGGTCGATCTCCGGTTCGCAAGGGAGCTTTGGACATAATCGGAAACACCATCATCGCAGCTGCGTGTTACGTGGGGACGTTTCACTTGAATCGCGCCCTCACAACGGTGGGCGCGATTCTTGCGATGTGGAATCTGGTTCGCCTTGTGAAGTATCGAATCTACGACGACATCTATCTTCACAGAATTCACGAATCGAAATCTCCCTGGCTGGTCGTGCCCGGGGACGCGGGCCATACGTTACTCCGATCTCTCTTGGATCAACTGCCGCGGGCGTATCTCTATACTGCTTTTTCTTTTACGACTTTCCAGTTGCTCTTGATGAAGGATGCTCTTTATGGACCCAACTCAGTTAGTCATGATGCTTTCCAGGTGACAACCCCTTCAGGAAATCCATTTGTGGACTTCTTTTACTTCAATATAGTTACAATATCGACTGTGGGTTATGGGGATATCAGCCCGCTCTCCAGTTCTGCGAAAATGTTGTGTGCAGGCGAGATGTTGTTTTCACTTATTGTTTTGGCGGCCCTGCTGACAACCTTGCTTGGGCGCTTTCTTCGAATCGCCGATCAATCGTCTGGTAAATGAATGAGAAGCATTCATTCAGGCACGTAACAAGGGAAGCGAGTTTCGCATCAAACGTGATCCGCCGAAGCTGCTCGGTAGCGCCATGGCCCGGTCAACTCCACCGTGATGCGCTTTGCAGCTATACTTCTCCAGAACCGAGGAGGAAACGGTAATGAAAAATCTGCTGCTCGTTGCTGGTGCTGCCTTGATGTTTACGTGCGCCGCGCCACTGTTTGCCCAATCCCCAAATGGTCAACCGCAAGTCTCCGGGAACGAAAGTAAGCTAAAGACTAAAGACGTTAAGACTATAGTGAGCGACAAATCCAAGCCTGTGCGTAAGGCTATCGAAGATTGGTACGCTCGCAACGTTGAGGGTTTCAGGACAAAGGATGTGGCGGCGATCATGGCTTTGCGCACTGACGATTTCCACACGCTGACGCCTGATGGCAAAGTAAATACGCGAGTCGACATGGAAGCATATACCCGACAATTTCTCGGAAGGATTGACCATTTCATTTCGCTGGATTTCCAGATCGGAACAATAGAGGTGCAGGGCAATTTGGCGAGTGCCGATGTAACGCAAAAAACCGTTCGCATGCAGCGCTTTCCCGACGGGACTTTACATAAAGTAGAGGCTGGGGCGGTGCAGCGCGAGACCTGGAAGAAGACTGCAGAAGGATGGAAGATGTATAAAGTGGACAACATCCGTGACGGTGCTCTGCTTGTGGACGACAAACCATACAAACCCACTAATGAGTGAACAACCGTTCTGCTGTTGGGCCGCGCATAACAGATCGGACGCGAACGGCGTGAGCGTGTTTTGCATCATGAATGGTCCGGCTAAGCTACTCGGTAGCGCCACGGCCCGGTCAAGTCAACTGTTCGGCGCTTAGGAGAATTTCTCGAATGAACCGAATCCTGGTCGTAACTGTGCTTATCCTTGCACTAGATTCTCTGGCCGTTGGGCAGACAAAGAACACGAGACGAACCCAAACAGATCGGGTCGTGGAGCAGATCAGGAAAGTGGATCAGGAGCGCATTCAAGCGCAGATCCATGCTGATGCGAGGGCGCTCGACCGCATCTACGCTGACGATTTCATCGGGATAGGGCCAAGTGGTGCCGTGCGAACCAAGCCGCAGGTACTCGCAGATTTTACTTCACACGAATTGACCTTTCAGTCGATTACGACCGACGAGGTGCGCATTCGCGTCTACGGCAACACGGCCGTCGAGACGGGCCGAACGACAACGGTTGGACAAGACAAAGGCAAAGTCGTCCCGCGTGACAATCGGTTCACCAGAGTGTGGGTAAGGCGGCAGGGTCGTTGGCGACTCGTCGCAAACCACTACTCGACTCTGGTTGTTCAGCCGTCACGAGACTAGAGCCGCGAACAATCGTGGGATCGAGTCACGGCAAGCGGTTGATCGTTAAGAGTGTCATGAAGGTAGCCGCTTCCTATCGCTCGCGGTTCTGAAACAGTTCTCATCAGAAGCGAACGGCAGGGAGCGGCTAAAACATTTTGTGAGACCCACTGATCAAGCTGGACGGCCGACGCTATTGCGCGCGGTGCTGACGAACGGAGGTATTACTATGCAAACGAAACTTGAGCGAGAAGTACGCTTCTTAAAAATATACGCGCTCGTGGCCACGCTTTTCTGCGCGGTGTTTATGCTTTCGGCGTTTGTCATTCAAACCAAGAAGCAGAAGTTCGAGGAGATTGACGTCGAGCGCATCAACATCGTCGAAAAGAACGGCAAGCTTGACATGGTTATTTCCAACGAGGAGCGCCAGCACCCCGGCATCGTCAACGGCAAAATTATCGAGCGCAAAGGGACGCGGCCGCCGGGAATGATTTTCTTCAATCATCTCGGAGATGAAATGGGTGGTTTGATTTTCGGCGACAATGGCGGGAAGGGACATTTCGGCTCGTTCACCTGGGACAAGGTCAGGAACGATCAGACGATGGGCTTCAGATATCTCGAGAGCGACAACGGCGCCTATCAGTCGGGCCTGGAAATGTGGCAGCAACCGAATCTGCCGTCAGACGTGGTGGGCGCCAAAATTGAGGCGGCGAATAAGTTGACTGACGAGAAAGCCAGAAAAGCCGCGCTCCAGGCGATGAGCGACAATAACGAGCTGGCGACAAACCGTCTGTTTCTCGGCAAACGGCGCGACAACTCGAACGAGTTGCTGATGTCCGACATCAAGGGCAGACCGCGGATTAGATTGCGAGTGGCGCCGGACGGCACGCCAAAGCTTGAGTTCCTCGATGAAACCGGGAAAGTGATTTACGGTTTGCCCAACACTGCGGGCGCTTCTAAACCATAAGACCGCAGGCTCGTCAAAGCCGCGACTGATAACGAACCGGCGGGCACGAGTCAGTGTTGAGTGAGGCGTTGCCTCGAAAGTCTTGCTAATAGTTCTCTGAAGGACGTGGCCTGAATCATCGCCGCAGCGCGGCGAGATGGTTATAGCCACGCGAGTGCCTATCATCATCTCGGCAAAGAGCGAAATGCCTGGCATTTCGTTCTTTGCGGAGGAAGTGAGAAGGCCGTGCACTTTCTATAAACATTACGTGCCTACGGCACGCTTCTCTTCCGATTCGCCCGGACGATTACTTTTGAGGAAAAGCCGTTGAGTGGGCCGGCTCGCCATCGCTCGCAGTCCTGATCTAAAAACTAAATCGCACTCCGAATTGAAACTGCCGCGGATCGAAAGCTTGCGTCGGTTGACGGAAGGTGGCCGCAGGAGTCGCTGCCGAACCGAAGGTGTTGTTCGGGACAGAATAGTTGGCCCGATTCAGTAAGTTAAATCCGTCGGCGGTGAGATCCAGCGTCAGGTGTTCGGTGATCCGAAAGCGGCGACTGAGTCGCATATCCAAACTTGCATAATCAAACCCGCGGCCCGTATTGCGGCCGACCCCGACCGGCCGATCATTATTATTGGTATCAAAGTTCCGATCACTGCCCAGCAAAACGTTGAAAGGCAGGCGCGACGCGTAAGTAAAAATGTAGCTCAGCGCGAAATCGTGAAGCGCCTTGGGCACGGCTGAGTTTTTCTTTGGCGCTTCGAAGGTGCCGCTGATTACCAGCCGATGACGCTGATCGTTATCGGACAAGCCGCGATCGTCACGAAGGTTGAAGTTGTCCTGCGGCGTCGAGAAGAAAAAGTTTCCCGCATCGTCGATCGACTTCGAGAGAGTGTAAGACATGCGCAGGTTGGCCCAGGCACCGGCGCGCTTTTTGAACGACACGATCATTCCGTCATAGTTTGAATCGCCTGAACTTTCATAGCGCGAGATGTTTCCCCAATTCGAATCAGGCCGTCCGAGGTTTGGCACGCCGGCTGATGCGGGGAAACGCGGGACGTTCACATTCCGCTGGACAATTAAGTGCAATCCGCGCAGATGCAGATAACCAACCGAAATCGACGCAGAGCCGGATAACTCGCGTTCAATCTCAAAACTTATTTGCTGGCTGTAGCTGGTATCGATAGCTTCGTCGATGCGGGTAATGTTCGGCTTTGTCGCCAACGTTGTCGGCTGCGTCGCCAGGACGTTAGGAAAAACCGGCGCGCCCGCCTGGCTGGGCGCGAGCTGCACGACAATATATTTCGAACCATCGCGCTGCAAGGCATTCGAAGTCGCCCGCAGTGGAATGCGATCGTAATAAAGCCCGGCACTCCCGCGGACCACGGTCTTCCGATCGCCCGGCGCGTACGCAAAACCGAATCGCGGCGAGAGATTGTTGGTGTCGGTTTGAATCGGTTCCGGCAGGAATTGCAGGTCGTAGCGCAGTCCCAGATTCAAGGTGAGGCTCGGCCGCAGTCGCCATTCATCCTGAATAAACAAACCGAGATTCGGATTTGATTGAACTTGTCCGGGCGCGCCGAACGCTTGCTGAAAGTTGAGGTAATTGCCCGTCAGGAAATTGTTGAGTGAAGTGAAACTGTAAGAGCCCTGAAGGGCGCCGGGGAACAGAATGTTCACGCGGTTGTAGAGAAAGTCGCTGCCAACCTTCAGTGAATGCAGAGCGCTCTGGAAAGAAAGGTCCTCGACCGCTTCAAACTGATTAATGTCGCGCGCCGTCGGCGACACCGTTGCCGTGCCGAGATTGGCAACTCCGGAGATTGAGATAGCCGGACCGAGGTTGTCGTTGACGGGCGCGTCGAGGCGGCTCCGGGTAAATTGAAAACGCGCTTCGTTGACCTTGCGTCCGAAGGTGGCGACATCGCTGAAAGCGATTGTCTGGTCCGAGTCGTTGAGACCTGTGCCGCGGCTCAAGGCGTTCAATCCACCGACGCTGCGCGAGTTTACGGCCGCAATGTGATAGAGACTGTAACGCGCGGCGAATTGATTGTGGTCCGTTAATTGGTGATCGATCCGGGCGAAGAAGTTTGACGCATCGAAACTCGCCGGCACCACACCCGTCTCGATCGATGGGCCGCGATATCCCACCGCGCTGAGTCGATTGTTGACAGCCGCAACCGCAGAGGGTGCGATCGTGATTACCGCCGAATAATTCCGGCGCGTTTGTTCGAAGTTGGCAAACAGAAAAGTTCGATTGAGTCGCAGCGGTCCATTAATCGTGCCGCCGTATTGCGCCTGCGTCAGCAGGTCCTTCCGGCCCGCCAAAGGATTACGCGCATCGAACCTTTGATTGCGGCCGAAGCCATACACATCGCCGCGCCAGTTGTTGGTTCCTGATTTGCTGACCATATTGATAACGCCGGCCGACGCGCGGCCAAATTCAGCGATGCCACCCGAGGTAATCACCTGAAATTCGCGAATCACTTCCTGGCTGAAATAGGCGCCGGTGAGATCGGCCGCATCGTCATTCGCCGAAATTCCGTCGAGAATGAAACCGTTGTAGAGATTTCTTTGGCCGGCGACTGAGATGCCCTGACCCGGCACCGCCGAAGTTTCAGCGAAGCGTTGATTGCTGCCCGTGTTCGTCGGTGAGACGGCGGGAACCAGCAGCGCCAGATCGAGATAGTTCCTGCCGTTAAGCGGCAATTGGGTTATTTCAGCCGGACGAATTGTTTGGGTGACTTGCGTGCGCGTGGTCTCGATGGTAGCAGCGTCGGTGACCGTGACGTGCTCAGCGACACTGTCAACGTCGAGTTTGATGATCAGGTCAAGCGCCTGTCCGACGGTCAGCGTGACATCGCGCGAAGCCGTGTGAAAACCTGATCCGGAGACGATCAGTTTGTAATTGCCCACCGGCAAATACGGAAATTTGAAGTGGCCCGAACGATCAGAGTCAGTGGTGCGCCGCTGGTTGGTGTCGATATTGGCAGCCGTCAGGGTGGCGCCGGGAACATATGCGCCGTTGGCGTCCTCGACGAGGCCGCTCAGACTCGCGGAAGAAACATTTTGCGCGGCGACACCCGGATGCGCGGCGTAAATCGCGGCGAGCGCGCACACTGACAACATCAGGAGTCGAATCGATATTCCGGTGGTGACTCTCACAGATAACACTCCCGCATGATGCCGGCCGGCATCACGCATCAGATAGGCGATACAAAGAAATGATCGCTACGCGAACGTCGTCCGCGCAGATGATTTGAATGTTTTGAAGCGTTAGGTCAGTTCGAGTGGCGGACCGCGAGGCGAATATCCGCGTTGGAGAACTTCATCGGACGACGCGAGATCGAAAGGATTCAAACCGCTCGTTAGTGCCACCTGCAATCGGTAAGCAGCACCTACTGCAAGCTTTCCTTTGGCTGAAACGGAGCTAACTCCGCAGACGCCGCAGTCGCCGTCACAAGGTGCGACCAGCTTTGCGACTGATTCATCAGTGGCGGTGCTGGTTGGCGCGGCATGACTGATGGGCTGTTTGATCAGACGCTGCAGTCCGCAGAATTGTTCGGCAGGCGCGAGTTGTAATGAGCCGCGAAGCTTACTTCCTTGAAATTTGACCGCTGCATGACAAGTTCCGTTCATGCAGGACCCGACCGCATGCGGCGCACGCGCCGCGCAGCATTCCAGGCGGCACACATTGCCCGCCGACACTGAGGCCAACGGAATAGTTGTGCAGCTGAACGCGATGGCCAGCAGCGCCGCCAAAGCGATCCGAGCAATCCTTGCACTCCGTCGATTCATTGATTGGGCGCAAATTGTGTCACGGGCTGATATTCCGTGCAAGACGGTCAAGCCTCGGGTAGTGTCTGAATCGGGTGTTGCTGGCGGTGCGCGAGCGGGGCGCTAGCCCGACCGTAAGGGAGGGCTCCACTCAACGGTCTCTTTCGTGAGCCCTCTCTTACGGTCGGGCTAATGCCCCGACGGGAGGAACTCAGAATTCAGTCACGGTCAAGCCTCCGTAAAGCAATTCGGCCTGCTCATGTAGAATTGCTTCAGCCTTGGATTCAATCAATAAAATCCAAATCATCGATCCGGTCTGCGGAATGACTGTCGAGCCGCAGAATGCGGCCGGCTCATTCGACTACCAGGGCACGACGTACCTCTTCTGTGCGAGCGTCTGCCGCGAGAAATTCAAGCATGATCCGGAAAGCTACCTGAAACCAAAGCCGTTTGGTTTAGTCGGAATCCAAAGCGCTCGTAAGACACTAGCAACTGCTGATGCTCAAGCTGAGTACACGTGCCCGATGCATCCGGAGGTTGTGCAGAAGGGGCCGGGGTCGTGTCCGTTGTGCGGTATGGCGCTGGAACCGCGGACGGTCACGCTTGACGAGGAAAAGAACCCTGAACTCGTCGAAATGACGCGACGGTTTTGGGTGAGCGCGGTTTTATCGCTCCCACTGCTGTTGATTGCGATGAGCGCGATGTTGCCGGGCGATCCGATTATGCGTCTACTGCCCATGAGATCGATCGTTTGGATTCAACTCACGCTGGCGACGCCGGTGGTGTTGTGGGGTGGCTGGCCGTTCTTTGCGCGCGCATGGCAATCGATAATGAATCGCAGTCTGAATATGTTCACGCTGATCGGTTTGGGCGTGACAGTCGCTTACGTCTACAGCCTGATCGCCACTGTGGCGCCGCAAATCTTCCCGCCGTCCTTTCGCGATCAAATGGGTAACGTGCCGGTTTACTTTGAAGCTGCGGCGGTGATTACCACGCTGGTGCTGTTGGGCCAGATGCTGGAATTGAAAGCGCGCAGTGCAACCAGTGGAGCCCTCAGGGCGCTGCTCAGTTTAGCGCCGAACACTGCGCGGCTGGTTGATGAAGACGGAACGGAACATGAGGTACCGCTCGATCAAGTCCAGGCCGGCAATCGCTTACGCGTACGTCCGGGCGAGAAGGTCCCGGTTGACGGGGTGGTAATCGAAGGCGCGAGTTCGGTTGACGAATCGATGGTTACCGGCGAGCCCATTCCGGTCGAGAAGCAATCCGGCGACACAACGATCGGCGGAACGATCAACGGCAATGGATCATTTGTCATGCGCGCTGAGCGTGTCGGCGCTGAGACCCTGCTCTCGCGGATCGTGCAGATGGTCGCGGAAGCCCAACGCAGTCGCGCGCCAATTCAAAGACTTGCCGATGTGGTTGCGAGCTATTTCGTGCCGGTTGTCATCGTCATCGCGCTCACCACCTTCGCCGGTTGGGCACTGCTCGGACCGCAGCCGCGTATGGCTTACGCAATCATCAATGCCGTGGCTGTGCTGATTATCGCTTGTCCGTGCGCGTTGGGCCTGGCCACGCCGATGTCGATCATGGTGGCCACGGGCAAAGGCGCGCACGCCGGCGTCCTGTTCAGGAATGCGGAAGCCATTGAGGTTTTACGCGTGATTGACACTCTGGTCGTCGATAAAACGGGAACGCTAACCGAAGGCAAACCCAGGCTGGTTTCGATTGTACCGGCCGCTGGATTCAATGAGCATGAGTTGCTGCGTCTGGCCGCCAGTCTCGAACACGCCAGCGAGCATCCGCTGGCGGCAGCGATTGTCGCGGGAGCGCACGAACGCGGTATTGAATTAGAAAAAGCGCAGTCGTTTGCGTCAACGCCTGGTAAAGGTGTGACGGGAACGATCGGCAGAAAATCAGTCGTCGTGGGAAATCGCGCGTTGCTCAAGGAGCTTGAGATCGATCCGCCGGACTTGGTGGGACCAGCGGAGGAGCTTCGCGCAAACGGCCAGACGGTCACGTTTGTTTTGATTGATGGACGGCCGGCGGGGTTTCTCGGCGTCGCCGATCCCATCAAGCAAAGCGCGCGCGAAGCGATCGCCGAGCTGCGGGCAGATGGAATTCGAATTGTCATGCTCACCGGCGACAGCGGCACGACGGCAAAAGTCGTGGCGGCCGAACTGCGGATCGATGAAGTGAATGCCGAAGTCCTACCGACGCAAAAGGCAGAATTGGTGAAGTCACTCCAGCGTCAAGCTCGCCGAGTGGCAATGGCCGGCGACGGTATCAACGATGCGCCGGCGCTGGCGCAAGCAGATGTGGGCATAGCGATGGGCACAGGCGCCGACGTCGCCATGCAAAGCGCGGACGTGACGCTGGTCAAAGGCGACCTGCGCGGCATCGTGCGCGCGATTCGTTTAAGCCGCGCCACGATGCGCAACGTTAAGCAGAATTTGTTTTGGGCATTTGTCTACAACGCGGTTGGTGTTCCCGTAGCCGCGGGTGTGCTTTATCCGTTCTTCGGATTAGTTCTAAGTCCCATGCTGGCCGCGGCGGCGATGAGTTTTAGTTCGGTCTCGGTGATCGGAAATGCTCTGCGTCTGCGGCGAGTGAGGCTTTGACTTTTCTCTAGCCCAGGCGTTTACGCCTGGGTGCAAAAGAGAATCAATTAACAAAGCCCCATTGAATGGGGCTTAGCTCTTCACATACATTGCTAACCCAGCCGTAAACGGCTGGGCTAGAAAAATTTGGCGCCAGACTCACAATTCAGGCACTGCCGACTAAACGGCCTCGGCGGCAGCCGTTATTTTCTTCAGTGAACCCCAACCTCGCGTGGTGCCGGTGACGCCGAATTCCTTTTCAATCCAGTTGTTCGGATAGCCGAACCAGCCGGTCGGCTTGCGTCGCGCCACGATAAAGGCGGCCCGATCGTGCATGGCCACGACCTTGAGGCGATCAGTTTTCGATTCAGGCGGAATCTTCTGCGGAACACTTTCATTAAATAGCGTGACACAGAGCATCACGTCCTTTGACGGTTTAATTCGCGCGTAGGGATCGACCGAGATCAATTCCCGCAACTCTGCAAGAGTAAACAAAGCGACTGCAATTTCGTGTCCGAACTCTGCGGTCAGCATCTTTTCGATTTTCCTGGTCAGCGCCTGGCGATTGGTCGAACGAGTTTCAAAGATGACGTTGCCGCTCGCAATGTAAGTTTTGACTTTACGAAAGCCCGCGGCGGTGAAAGCCGCCGCCAGCGCTTCCATCTTGATCAGTTTGTTGCCGCCGACGTTGATGCCGCGGAGCAAGGCAATGTACCTGTGATCGTTAGGCATTGGGATTGAGCGAAAAAAGTCTGTGCGCGGCCCGCCGGTTACGCGGCTCCTTCACGTCCATGCGTTTCGCGAATCACGCCGGCCAAATCTTGCAGCGCCTGGCGGCCGTCTCCGCGATAACTCGAGCCGTGCATGAGCGCCAAAGTCCCCGGTGAGAGTTCCGCCAGACGCTGCAGCGTGCTGTCGGTGTAAGGCGTGTAAGGCATGTCCTTCGCGAGCGGCGAATCCATGCCGGCGAGAATCGATTCGCGCGCGCGGCCTACAATGTCACCTTCGATCAATGGCTGATCGCTGCGCGCGTGAAAGAACAAGTCAGAGCAGAGCAGCGTGCGCTCGGTCTCGTCGAAAAACAATCCGGCGTCCCATGAATGCGGCACATGCGGCGTCGCCAGGAAGCGCAGTCGATGTTTGCCGAGTTCGAGAATCTCGTTGTCATTCAAGGCCCTGGCCGGACGGTCGGCGTAATCACCCAGCATGACGATGTTGCACACGACGCTGCTGGCTGCCTGCGCTTGAGGCGCCACGCGCAGCCATTCATTCAGCGCCCCGCATTCATCCGGCTCGAAATGACTGAACCCGATCCAGCGCAGTGTTGCCGGATCGACAATTCTGGCCACCGCATCGCGGGTCACATCGAACATTTTTCGGAAGCCCGTATGCATCAGAAAGGGCTGTTCGTCCTTGATCAGGAACTGATTGAATTCAATCTGATAGTCGGGGACAAAAGTCGAAATTCGATAAATCTCCGGGGCGATTTCATCGATGCTGGTTTCCATGGCTTGTAATGTGACTGACGGGACTAATGGGACTCACGAGACCTATATGTCCCATAAGTCTTATGTGTCCCATCCGTCCCATATCTCCTATTTTTCTTAAGGCTTAGTTTGTTTCAATCCACGCTCTTCAAGCAACGGTTCGACAATCGGATCGCGTCCGCGGAAGTTGCGAAAGGTCGTCGCCACATCCTGCGTGCCACCCTTGGACAGCACCAAATCGCGAAAGCGCTGACCATTGGCGCGCGTCAATCCCCCGTGCTCCTTGAACCAGTAGAAGGCATCGTCGTCGAGCACCTCGCTCCACAGATACGCATAATAACCGGCTGAGTAGCCACCGTCCCAGATGTGCGAGAAATAGGTGGTGTGATAACGCGGCGGCACCTGTGGCAGGTCGATTTGAAAACGCTGCAGCGCGTCAATCTCGAATTTGTTTGCGTCCTGCTGCGGCGCGGTTGGTGGCAACGAATGCCAGGCCATGTCGAGTAACGCCGCGGCCACGTATTCGGTGGTCGCATAACCCTGATTGAAAGTGCGCGAACGTTTGATCTTGTTCACCAGTTCCTGCGGCATGGGCTTACCGGTTTGGTAATGCTTCGCGTAGTTGGCGAAAACCAGCGGGTCTGTGGCCCAATGCTCGTTGAATTGGGAAGGGAACTCGACGAAGTCGCGTGAGACACCGCCGAGCATCGGGTAGCGAATGTCCGAAAACATCGCGTGCAGCGCGTGTCCGAATTCATGAAACATCGTGGTGACGTCATCGAAGCTAAGCAACGCGGATTGGCCGGCGCTCGGCTTGGTGAAGTTGCAGACGTTAATTACGACGGGCCGGGTTCCGACTTTCCAGCACAGTGGGATCCGAAGCTTGGAATTCACGTGACTTGAAGTCGCGGC